>ERZ1292640.137-Hain-H43-02um-R1-137-length-57997-cov-6_pt2 | contig 54485 bp, 39 predicted proteins | sample MGYA00564404_ERZ1292640 | MGnify/ENA primary metagenome ERZ1292640 (study PRJEB36523, sample SAMEA6512636) | groundwater metagenome | collected 2019-01-08 | study: AquaDiva: Metagenomics assemblies of 32 groundwater samples | reverse complement strand
TGGAGCCAATGGTCGGGATTGAACCGACGACCTACGGTTTACGAAACCGTTGCTCTACCGCTGAGCTACATTGGCTTAATCAGCACGTTGCCAGCCTATTTACGCACATTACCCCAAGAGTCAAGTCTTGACTCAGCCAATTGTCAAAACTCAGCCCTGCAAGGCAGCTCGCGTTCGTTTCACCAAATCGTTGTCCGGACTGCCAGAGCCTTTCAGATTAAAAACCGAAGCGGCCAGAAAGCGGTCACGCCACGTCTCGGAAACGCTGTAAAAATCCTCCAAAACCGCCGAGCTGAATTTGTAATCATGCGCGTCGTGTCCCTTCTGGAACAGCAGGCGGCGCGCGGCGTCCATGAAAGTTTTAGGCGAGGCTTCATCCTGCAGATAGGTCAGCACTTTGGCCGCCGCCGCCGTCCGATCACGGCTGATTTCAGCCAGGATTTCCTCCAGAGCGGCCGGTCCTTTGGCGTTGAGTGCAGCCGGCTCAAATTGATCAATTTGGACCGCTTTGCCTCCGCTCAATCGTGCCCGGAAGAGCGGCAGAAAAGCGGCATTTTGCAGCAGCAGCATCCGCCGCGTCTCATCATGCCCGCTGGTTTGAAAAGCAAAGTGCAGCGCGTTGGTGCAGGTCACCGCGTGCAAGGCCACGATGCCAGGCTGTTGCATCAGCAATTCCATGGCGCCGGCAAAGAGTGCATCCCATATCGACTGAGCCGAGACGCCGCGATTCAGAAGTCCAACCGCTTTGACGCACGTTTCCTGGTCGGAACCGTTGCGCAGCACTGCCACCATTTCATGGGTGGCCGCTGGATTGGCTTTGCCGCCCAGCCAATCGGAACGTATCCGGGCGGACAATTCCTGATTGCGTTTCCAAGGCCGGTCGGGAGGCGCATCTCGGCGGGCCGGGTTTTCACCTTCATGCTCCAAAAGCGCATAAGCCAGCGAGCGCAAAACAGGCTCGGCATGCTGCCAGCCGATGCATTGCAGGGTCCGCCAACTGTTGGCCACATAAATGGCCTTATGCCCGATGTCTCGAAAATCACGGGCGCCATAACGGCAAAAAATCTCAAACACCTCCTGGGCGCCGGCGGTCCGGGCCAGACTTGCCACCGCGGCGTCCGCCGCCGCCACATCCCAGTTGTCCATGGCCTGCCCCAAGGCCTGCCGGGCCAGATGGGCTGAAGGAAGCGCGGATTCATCCACCGGTCCCATGCACCAGTCGCCTTCGCGCGCATCTTGCGCCTGCGAACCCTTAAAATGGTCCAAGGCCCAAAAAAGGGGCAGCCATCTGTCCGAGTCCGGAGCGGAGAGGCTGGCCAGGTGCGCCGAGTTGACCACCAGCACGGCATGGAATTTAAAACCGACCGGGCGCGGCTGGATATTGCGGACGCCGGCCAGGAGCAGCGCCGCCAGAAGTTCGCGGTAGCTGAGTCCGCGCTTGAGGCGCGCCGCGACTTCCTCCAATAATCGGTCCCGAGGCGTCTCTTCCAAGAGCCGGACCAAAGGTTCGATTTCCGGATGCAACCGCACCATCTTGGCCTCCAGCCTGGCCTCGGCGGCGGTCACCGCAGGAAGCCGCGCCAAAAAGCCGAGCTCACCGGCTCCGAGCAGCGCCCCAGTGGACGCGGCTGCCCTTATGAATTGCCTTCGCGATTTCACAGTGTTCATGAGCGCCTCTCGATAAATCTCGTTGAGTTGATCGTGTTCAGGAACTGCGCCTACTATTCACCCAAGCCGGCACAGACGCAAGAATTCTCCGTACGCGACAGGAGTATCCCCATTCGTCAACCACTCAGGCAAGAACCGCGAGCCAGCGGATGGACCTTGGTTTCCACGCGGAAGCCCTCGTTCTCGGCAGTCAGAATTCTTACCTCCGAATTCGGCAGTTGCTTCTGCATCGCCTGGGCAATGCGTTCGGCTTTTTGAAAAGTGAGGCAGATGATGGCCGAACCGGCGCCGCTCAACCAGCCGCCAATCGCACCGGCTTTCTCTCCGGCCCGGATCACGCGTGGCAGTTGCGGTATCATCGTCTCCCGATACGGCTGATGCACCCGATCATCAAACAGCCCGCGCAAATCTTCCAGAGCGCCGCTGGCAAAAGCGGCGCTGATCAACGCCGCCCGGTTGAGGCTGTGCAGCGTGTCTGCTTTGGAATATCCATCCGGCATCAAAGCGCGAGCTTTGCCCGTGCTGAGCGGAAAGGCCGGAATCAGCGTCACGAATCGGGCGCGCGGGCTGACCGGGAACCGCAGACATCGGACCTTCTTTCCGACCATTCCAGAGACAGTAAACCCGCCAAAAACCGCCGGTGAAGCATTATCGGGATGGTGCTCCAGAGCCGTGGCCAAGTCCAGGAGCTGTTGCAGGTTCCAGCGGGTTCGCGTTAGTTCATTCAGCGCCGCAAGGATGCTCAACCGCACGGTCGCGCTGGCCCCCAAGCCCCTGGCGATGGGAATGTCGCCGCTCAGGGAAACCTCCATGCCAAAAGAAGGCCGGCGGGTCTGCTGGAAAAACAGTTTTGCAGCCTCAGCCACCATGGCGGCAGCTTGGCCATCGTCGCCCTCCGGCAGCGCCGAAACGATCCTGACGCCCTGCCCCGCCGTGCGAGTCACGACGATGCGATTGTAGAGGTTAAGCGCCAGGCCAAGGGTGTCGAACCCGGAGCCCAGATTGGACGTCGAGGCCGGGACTGTGACGGCAACAGATTCGGTTTTCATAAGCGTCGAGACTTCGCCGGACTTTGGCAGATGGGGCCGGTTTTGTCCAAAACGCTCTCAGTACGGCCATCTGGCGAGGATTTTCAGGATTTTTCAGGCGGTGGGGTTCTGCCGGCGGCCGCGGCGCGCGGCGTTGACGTTCGCGGCTCGACACACTCGCAGGGGTGGCTTATGCTGACTCCGTGATCAAACGAAAAGGCACTTCAGCTTCGTGCCCCGAAGCGGCTGCAGTCCACTGGGCGCGACGATTGGCCGCGCGCGTTGAAGCCATCGTCCGCAAACACCCTGAGGCCGACCCGGACAACATCCGCCTGACCTTAATCGCGCTCGAACTGACACCTGAGGAGCGCCTGCAAAGGAGCCTGCGCCGTGGCCGAGGTTTTGCCACTTTCCGAAACTGAGCTGCGCCTGCTGGCGTCGCTCGTCCGCCACCAAGTCCAGTTCATGGTCGTAGGGCTTTCCGCGGCGGCGTTGCAGGGGGCACCCGTGGTCACGCAGGACGTTGACCTCTGGTTCGAGCACCTGGGCGATCCAAGACTGTCCGAGGCCCTGCGCGAAGTGGGGGCGGCTTATGTTCCTCCGTTTGGCCTGAACCCGCCAATGCTGGCAAGTCGCGGCAGCGAACCTTTTGACGTGGTCTTGAGGATGGACGGTTTGGGCTCCTTTGGCGATGAATTCCGGCACGCGATTGAAGTCCAAGTAGGCGGCTTGCGTTTGAAGGTGCTGCCGCTGGCCCGCATCCTCGCCAGCAAAGAGGCGGCCAATCGCCCGAAGGACCGGTTGGTCCTCCCGGTCTTGCGGGATGCGCTCATCGGGCGAACTGCAAGCTTAAGAAAAACCAGTCGAACGCGCCATAGGCAGGCTCGCCGGACTGTGGGAAAACGCCGCTGAACCTGTTCCGGCCAGGATGTCCTTGACGGCTTCCCCATGCACATCGGTCCTTCTGATCGGCTGGTCTTGGGCGGAGGTTTCATTTTGGCACACTCTTTGATGTTCGATGCCTGCGGGTCGTTTGTGCATCGAAGCGGGCTGAAGCCCGCGCACCCGTCGCATCGCTCCTCGCGCCCTTGGCATCGTTCCGGCCGAGAACGGAGTCGCTGGGCACGAACACCACCTACACCGGCACGAGTTCGATTCTGACCTTGCGCCCCAAGGCCCGCGCGGCTTTGCCCAGGGTAGTAAGCGTGAGCGAGGTGTTGGAAGCGTCCAGCAACCGATCCAGCGCCGCGCGGCTGGTCTTCATCCGCGCGGCCATTTCGGACTTGCTCAAGGCCTGTTCTTCGGCCAGACGACCGAGTTGCAGGGCCAGGGCGCGCTTCATGGCGCGGGCCTCGACCGCTTCCAAAACCCCGTCCTCGCGCAGGAGATCCCGCAGGTCGGAACCACGATGTTTGTTCTTACTCATAGCGTTGCTCGTATTGGCGTTTGCGTCGCCGGGCCAGGTCAAGTTCCTGCGCCGGTGTCTGCCGCGTCTTCTTGATGAAGCCGTGGAGCGGGCGATCGGTTTTCATCCGCAGGCCAGTGTATCACAAATGATACGGCCGTCAACGTGTGGAATTTCTTCCGTAGCGTGAAAAACTTGTTTCCCAATCCATCGAAGCCTGGCAGCGGCTCAGCCGCACGGCGGGCGGTGCCAGTGAGGATGACGATGCCAACGGACGCCCGAAGGGCCGTGTGGCTTTGAGCCGCTCCACCTTCGTCAAGCTTCCGGGTCTGCCGGGGGTCGCTGAGAAAATCTTTGGACATCCTGGAGAATCTTTGGACAATTGCCGGGTGAAACAATCGATTGTGACTTTGGATATGGAGGGGGTGCTGACTCCCGAAATCTGGATTGCGGTGTCTGAGAAGACCGGCATCAAAGAGCTTCGGCTCACGACGCGCGATGTGCCGGATTACGACGTGTTGATGAAAGGACGCCTAAAAATCCTGAGCGAACACAACTTGAAACTGCCCGACATTCAGGCCGTGATTGCCACCCTGCGGCCTCTGGAGGGCGCCCTCGAGTTCTTGCGAGAGCTTCGCTCCTTGATTCAGGTCATCATCCTCTCGGACACCTTTGAAGAATTTGCCCAACCCCTCTTGCGGCAACTGGAATGGCCGGCGCTTCTTTGTCACAAGCTGGAGGTGGTGGATGGCCGAATCATCAATTACAGGTTGCGAATCAGCGATCAGAAGCAGAAAGCCGTCGCCGCGTTCAAAAGCATGAATTACCGGGTGATCGCGGCGGGCGATTCCTTCAACGACACAGCCATGCTCCTGGAGGCGCATGTGGGCTTCCTATTCCGCGCTCCGGACGGCATTCAAAAGCAATTCCCGCAATTTCCGGCCGTCGAAACGTATCCGGATTTATTGAGCCGGATCAAAGAATCTCTTTAGCTCTCAGGCTTCGAATCGCGGCCGGTCAAATCCCGCAGGGCTTGAACCACATTCTTGCCCTCGTAAAGCATCGCATGGACCTCAGCGATGATCGGCGTGGTCACGCGCAGCGTTTGCGCGAGCCGGTAGGCCGAACGCGCGGTGGGCAGGCCCTCCGCGACAGTGATGGTGCTGGCTAAAATATCATCCAGCTTTTCGCCCTGGCCCAGGCGTTCGCCCAAGCCGCGATTGCGGCTCAACTTGGAAAAGCAGGTGACCGTCAAATCACCAATCCCGCTCAAACCGCCAAAGGTGTCGGCTTGGGCGCCGCAAGCCACGCCCAGCCGGCGGATTTCCACGATGCCCCGCGTGATGAGCGCCGCTTTGGTATTGTCGCCGAAGCCAAGCCCGTCACCGACGCCGGCCGCGATGGCAATGACATTTTTCAACGCGCCGCCCAGTTCCACGCCCAACAGGTCCGCGCTGGTATAGACACGGAAGGCGGGGCGATGAAACAATTGTTGCACGGCTTGGGCCGTGGCCGCGTCTTCACTGGCCGCCACGATGGCCGATGGCATGTCCCGAGCCACTTCCGGAGCCAGGGTCGGCCCGGAAAGCGCCGCGATCCTCGCCTTGGGCGCCTGCGCGCGCAGGAGGCCGCTCATGGTCAAGCCGGTGTCACACTCGATGCCTTTGGTCACGCTCACCAGGATTCCCTGGAATGCAGCCAGCGGTTGCGTCACTTCCCGAAAAGCCTTGGAAGGCACGGCGACCACGATGCATGCGCAGCTTTGGATGGCTTTGACCAGACTGCTTTCAAAGGTCCAATTGCGGGGCAGCGCAATGCCGGGAAGATAGCGGGTGTTGCAGCCGGTAATTCTTAAATCCTCAAGATGCCCTGGATCATGGCCCCACAACGTCACCGCATGGTTCGACAGGGAAAGGTGCCGCGCCAAAGCTGTCCCCCAACCGCCGGCGCCCAGGATTGTGACCTTCATGACGGAGACTCGGTGGGCGACGGCGTTTTCTTGGCGCCGAAGCGATGTTCCGTGCCGTTCAGCAGCCGTTGAATATTGGCTCTATGTTTGTAGATGGCCAGACTGCTGAAAATGGCCATCAGCAGCACCAGGCTCGGACTGCTCCGGGTCAGCCAAACGGCAAAGGGCAGGCACAGAGCGGTGGCAATCGAGGCCAGAGAAACATAACGGCTTAAAACAAAAGTAATCAGCCAGACAGCCAGCGCCAGGAGCAATCCCAGCGGCACCAACGCCAGGAGCACTCCGGCGGTCGTGGCAATCCCTTTGCCCCCTTTAAACTTGAGCCAGCAGGTATAATTGTGGCCGAGAATCACAAAAAGGCCTGCCACCATGGCATGGAACTCCTGGCCGGAAACTTCCGAAGCAAAGGAAATGCCTGTGCAGGCAATGAAACCTTTGAGCGCGTCCCCCAGCAGCACCAGTGTTCCGGCCGGTTTGCCCAGCATGCGGAAGGCATTTGTGGCCCCGATATTGCCGCTGCCGACCGTGCGAATATCAATGCCTCTGGACCGAGCGACCAGAAATCCTGTCGGAATCGAGCCCAGCAAATAGGCCAAGATCGCTGTGGCGATGTACTGCAAAATTTCCACAGACTGAATTTAGGCGGACGCCGCCCGGCGCCGCAAGCGCAATTCCATTTCCCTACGGAGCCACAGCGCGCCAGCCCGTCTGATCGATGCGGCGGAATTCCTCCTCGAGATTGGTTCCCTCGTAGAAGGAGAGCCAGCCACGCAGGCGTTTGGTTTCTCCCGGCGCGCAATCGGGAAACTTGGGGTCGGAATGCAAACAAGGCACGGGCGCGTTGGCCCACGGGCGATGGCATGGCTCCCACGCCGTGATGGTCCATCGTTTCCCATCAGCGGACCGGCCAGCCACGTAGGGACTGGCAAAGACTTTGTTCTCGTTGGTCTGTTGATTGAAACCGGTTGCGCCTTTGAGCATGACACAATTCTGCACGCGCAAATCACTGAGCGTGTTGGTGGTGCCGTTGGTCAGCCAAAGCTCCATCCGCACGGCTTGCACGGTCGGTTTGACGCGCGCTCCGAAAATAATCCCGTTGGGCAGTTTTCGCTCGAAGTCAAACGATCCGTCCTCGCGTCGGTTCCATTCCAGTGGCGGCAATTCAACTGATTGCTTCGTCCAAATCGTGGGCACGTGCGTATGCGCCAGGTAGGTCAAGCCGAGGTTCGACCAGATTGCTTCCGGCACATCCACAACCACATAACTGCTCTCGTCCCAAGGGGTGAAAACACTGATCTTCGTCTCGCGTTGTGGCCGGACGGCGCCATCCAGGAATCCGATCCTGGGATGCCTTCCTCCCGGATATGGCAACACCAGCAACGGCGCGCCGACGGGCCGTTTGGGACGAGTCGCGGCTGTGATATTAAACTTGGCCAGGGCCGCGGCAATCTCCTCGTCGCTTAAACCGGTCGCTTCCCGGATTTCGCCGGTGCTGAACTGATGGTGCCAGACCATGTTTTGCAGCCAGAAGCGAAGATCCGCTTCGTCACGAGGTTTTCTGAAGTTGGGGATCTCTGATGCGGCAGCGCAAAAACCCAGCATCAGGACCAGGCTGAAGACAAGGTGGAGTCTCATTTTAACGCCGAGCTTCGTTCCGGACGGAGTGGTTTATGTATTGGCAGCTCGTGATGGCTTTCTTCAAACAAGTGCCCACCCCTGCCGATACTCGCGCCGGATGAAGGGCGCGGCCGCCGGGCAGTTTTTGGCCTTCAGGTTCATGGGGTCCCATTCCAGCTTCGCGCCGGCGCGGTAAGCGACGTTGCCCAGGTGATTGGCAATCGTGAGCGGGCCGGAATACAGAAAGTTGCACGTCGTCGGCTCGCCGGTTTTGCAGGCGTGAATCCATTCCTGGTAATGGCCTTTAGACTTCGGGATGAACGGCTCCGGCGCTTTGAAGTCCTTGAACTTCTCTTCCGGCAGCAGGACGTGCTTGGCGTAGTCCGCGAGCAGCATGCCTTTGTCGCCGACGAACAAAACACCGCTGCCCCACGGCGGAATCTTGCCTTCAGCGATGGCCTTCGGCTTCATCACTCCTTGATACCAGTGCAGCGTCAGCGCGGGCCGGTCGCCGCGCGCGCCATACGTGTAGATGGCATGCATCGAGGCCGGCGCAATCTCGCGGTGCGGCGGAGGGCCTTCGGCCTCGATCGTGAGCGGGTGGTCGAGCTGGAGCGCCCACCACGGCAAGTCGATCCAATGGCTGCCGAGATCAGACATCGTGCCGTTGCCGAAATCCCACCAGCGATACCATTTCGGGCCGGGCCAATAGACTTCGTGGAACGGACGGAACGGCGCAGGGCCGATCCACATTTCCCAGTCCAGTCCTTGCGGCACCGGCGAGGAACCGGAAGGGCGTTCGCGGGCCGAAACGATGTCCTGGTGCGCCTTGGCCTCCTCCTCGCTCTGCCAGCCCCACGCGCGCCCGACCCACACATGCGCCTCGCGCACCGGACCGATGGCCCCCGTCCGGATCAACTCGACCACGCGGCGGTAGTTGTCGCTCGCGTGAATCTGCGTGCCCATCTGGGTGGCGACCTTGGCCTGGCGGGCGGCGTCGATCAGCACCTGGGCCTCCCAGACACCGTGCGTAAGCGGCTTCTCGCAATAGACGTGCTTGCCCAGTTTCAGCGCCGGCAGCACCGCAAACGGGTGCGTGTGTTCGCACGTGCTCACGACGACCGCGTCAAAGTCCTTCGCGTCGTCGAACACTCGTCGGAAGTCTTTGTACTTCTTCGCTTGCGGATGGTTCTGCCCCGCTTTGTTGACGGGCGGCTCGTACACGTCGCACAGCGCCACGATGTTCTCGCTGGCAACCCCGCCCATGTTGGCTCCGCCCCGGCCGCCGACGCCGATGATGGCGATGTTCAACTTGTCGTTCAGGCCGCTGCCGCGCAGCAACGCCGGAGCGCCCCAGGCGGCGGCGCCGGCGAGAGCGGAACGCCGGAGGAATTGACGGCGGTTGAGGCGCGACAGGAGAAAGGAGGATGCGGGAGTGAATGATTGATTCATATAATTCCGCTACACCGATTGCCGTTCACAAACAAGGAGATTCTGGCTGGGCGTGTCATGAGTCAGTCAAGGATGCGCGGAGCGCTGGCTTCCAGCCGGCCTATTAGCTCATCCCGACCTTAAGCCGGTTGGAAACCCTGCCTACCGGCAGGCAGGGCGGTCTTTTGATCATGAGAACTGGAGTGGCGGCTTTCTAACCGCCAGGCGTTCGGGCGGCTGGAAAGCCGTCACTCCCAGGTAAATGACAATGGAATCCCCGACCGACACCGTCATTTGTCGCTCCCGGCTGAACCCGAGATCAAGCGCAACTTCGAGGTCTTTACCCCCACCGATTTCCTCGCCGCCATCATCCAGCACCGTTCGATGTGTGAATTTTGAAATGCGAGTGTCGAAGCAAGGCCGCCAAAGACGGCCAGCCAAGGCGCCCGTCGCTTTTCGAATTCGCCATTCGCCATCCTCATTGGCTCACCTCACCACCGCTCAGAAAGCTCTTTTCCAAAAAACGGCGCGACCTCATCCAGCAAGTCTGGCACGCCGATCCCCTCCGATATCCCCTCTGCCAGAAACCCATGCGGGTGATCGCCGTCATTGACCAGGGCGAAGTGGTGGAAAAAATCCTGCGCCGCCTCGGCCTCTGGGCCGGCTCGTCGGCCCTGGCCCCCGCCCGCCCGCCGACCAACTCCTGAATCCACCGCTCTACTTCATCATTCAGCCTTCAGTCTTCTCTGCGGCCTCCATGCCCGACTACGAAAACGTACTCACCGATTGAGGACGAACTACCTGTCCGAGTGCAGCTTCCGCCCGTCATGACGCCGGCCCGCCGGTGGGGTGTGCCCCGGTGCGGCCACAGGCAGATCACATTTCCCCGGTCACCATGCTCCAGGCAGCGTCCGGGTGGCAAAACGCAAACGGGTTTGCCGAACCCGGCAAAAATCCGCAAAAAAGCGCTTGCCGCCCACCCACAGAGGCATAAACCTACCGCAAATGAAGACGACGCAAAAGCCATTCTGCCTGAGGCGCGCAGCGTCAAAAAACAAATTCCTGTCAATTTCGAGTATGAAAATAATCACGTTCGCACTCGCCAGTCTTTTTGCTCTGTTCTCCGCGCTCACCGCGCGAGCGGCGGCACCCGTCGTTACCAACATCGTCGCTTCGCAGCGGAGCGGAACGAAACTCATCGACATCCGTTACGACGTGCTCGATGCGGACGGCGACCCGCTGAAAATCCGCATCGAGATTTCGCACAACGGCGGCAGCAATTATTCCGTGCCCGCCATCACGTTGAGCGGCGACGTGGGCAACAACATCACACCGGGCACAAACAAGCTGATCGTGTGGAACGCCGCCGTGGACTGGGATGGCGAATACTCGCCGCTCATGCGCGTGAAGGTGATTGCCAGCGACAGCCGTGGTTATCCGGGATTGCAGTGGGGCCAGGAAGTGCCGCCGGGCGGATTCTTGCTCGGGCAGGATGGCGGGGCGGAAGGTGTTGGCCCGGCCAAGCACGTCAACATCCCGTATTCGTATTGGCTGAGCAAATACGAAATCACGGTCGGGCAATTCGCGGAGTATTTGAACACTGCGTTGGTGGCTGGTGAGATTTCACGAGTCGGAAACGACATCGGCGCCAACAGCGGACTCAGTGGCATCGGCGTTCCGGTCAACACGACCATTTACACGCTCGGCACAGACATCCGGTGGAACCTGAACAAGCTCGAAGTATTGCCGGGCCGAACCAACTTGCCGGTAATCGTAAGCTGGTATGGCGCAATCGCCTTTGCTCGAAATTACGGCTACGATCTGCCAACGGACGCTGAATGGGAAAAAGCAGCTCGCGGTCCCGGCCACGACGGCCTCGGTGAACACCAGATCTACCCATGGGGCAACTCCATCAACGGCAGTGACGCAAATTACAGCGGCAGCGGAGACACTTACGAACCTGGCCTCACGCCGGTTGGCTACTACAACGGATTGCAGTTGCCTTTTGGCCCGGATAGAGCGAACGACTATGGGCTCTACGACATGATAGGCAACGCGGATGAGTGGACTCGGCCCATCTACACTCAAAGTGACGCATATCCCCCTACTGAATCCTTGGCCAATTCGATCAACTCATTGACTCCAGCCAACACTCGATCGGTGCGCGGCGGCACTTGGCAATACGCCTGGTCCGGGAACCACAAGTGTTACGAACGCTCTTCAAACAGCCAAAGCGGGCTTTCCGGCTTTCGCGTCGCGCGTCGCGCGCCATAGAAGCAGCAGGCGATGTCGCCTCTTCACGTGAAGAGTATTTTTCAAATCGCATTCCGTTTTGGCTTAGCGCTCCTGCTGTTGCTCGCCGCGACATCGACACGCGCGGACAGCGAACCATTCGCTGAATCAGCGGTGTTCCTCGTCAACACCAGCACTCCACGATTGGACAGCGACGGCGACGGCATGCCGGACGACTACGAATTGGACGTCGGCCTGAATCCGCTTTTCAATGACGCAAACGTGGATCCCGATGGCGATGGCCTCACCAACATCCAGGAATACAACGCCGGGAGCAATCCGGTCGCGCCCGACTCTCCGCAGCTTTCGCAAGGCGCGTCAGCCGTGTTCGCCGTCAGCACCCGGATCATCGTCATCGACACAGACGGCGACGGGATGCCTGACGACCGGGAAATCGCGCTCGGACTCGATCCGGCTCGGAACGACGCCAACGAAGACCCCGACGGAGACGGGTTGACGAATTTGCAGGAATACAACGGCGGCACGAGTCCGCTGTCGAACGACTCTCCAGCAGCGAGCGCCAGAGTCTCCGCGCTCTTCACCGTCAACACGGCGATCTACGCGTTCTCTCTTTCCGCCGACACGGACGGCGATGGGATGCCGGATTGGTGGGAGCAGAAGTATGGGTTGAATGCGCTCGTGAATGACGCCAGTGGGGACACGGACGGCGACGGCGTTTCAAACTTCAACGAATACAATTCGGGCAGCAATCCAGTCGCCCAAGATCACCCCTACGTGATCGGTTTCTCCGGCATTTTCCTCGTGGACACGGGCGGGCGTTCCTTCGACTCGGATGGTGATGGCTTGCCGGACTGGTGGGAGAAACTTTATTTCAACGATCCACGTGCCGCCGACCTGTCGGCGGACACCGACGGGGATGGATATTCCAATGACGCCGAGTTCTTGGCGGGCAGCAATCCTCTCGATGCGAATTCTGTTTTCAGAATCGAGGACTGTGCTGTCGCCCACACGACCAACGCGACGACCGTAATTATTCGCTGGGCCAGCTTTGAAGGGAGCACGTATTCCATCTGGAGCGCCACACTGGCTGAAGGCCCTTATTCGGAGCTGGCGACAAACCTCGCGGCCACGCCGCCAATGAACAGCTTCAGCAATGCTTTCACGACCACGACCCGTTTTTTCCGTGTGGGCGTGAGCCGATAACAAAGAGGAACCCGCCCGTTACCGCGAGCAATGCGCAAACAATCAGCAGCAAAGTCCTCCGCTTCCGCGTTCCTTCCCGGTCACAAACACTTTCCCTACGGATGGCGATGGTTCGGCAAACTGCTCATCTGGTTTCTCGTCAGCAGGAACCGGCGAAGCGTCTTAAAAAAAGAACGAAAACGGATTCCCGCCTTAGACTCAGCAATCAAAACTGTCCGGCGGGAGCAACTGAAAGCGCGCGAACGAGGATTGGTTCACGCAGAGCGTGTGTTCAATGTAGGTCTGTATGTGTTGGTAATGGATCGCGACTTTTCGGTGCTCAAAGTAGATATGGTATCCACGTTTGAAAGCTGGCGATTGAGGTTTACAGCACGCCAGGTTGCCTTGTTGTTGTATGAGGTTTGCGATGATCTCTCCCACATGCTTGGAAAAGAGTTCCGAGAGTCACTAGCGTTCCTCGGCATTTCAGAACCCGAGATGCGAGAATTGGAGCAAATCTGCAAAAGTTTAGGGCAGTTCAAAAATGTGAACCGTCAATTCTTGTACGTGGAGCTTCGCAATCTGGTGGCAGGGCATCGCGCGCAAGACTCATTGCTATTTCTCGAAACGGTCGAACATCTCGATCCCACGAGGGTCTTCCAACTTGGAGCAGACTTTTTCGCAATTGTTCATCCGCTCACCGCATTCCTCACGAAAACAACTCTGCGGCTGGGGCAAACAGACTTCATGCTAAAGCAACTGCTCGCGTCGCCAAAGTTCCTGGCGTCGCTCGAATCGAAGTAGCTCCGAAAAGGCGTCAAAAAGATGCCATGCATTAAAGGTTCGGAAAAGGGTCCTGGCTACTGACAAGTGACGCTAGGCCGCTACGCTTCCCAAGAGTTGCGGGAGGGTGTTCTAAGTTCCCAACCACAGCGCCAATGCCACGCGCACGTTCTTCACCACGACCGCGTCGAATTGTCCGGCCTTGCGTTCAAATTCCGTCCATTTGACCGGCTGCACGCTCTGGGCGTTGCAGTAACTTTGTTCCAAAAGCCACGGGACGCGCGGCAGCGTCACTTCGTAGGGAGTCCCGCCGTGCTGACAGGTGAGTTGCACCACGCTGCGATCGCCAGGCGGACGTTCGGATCGGGCCTGGAAACCACCCAGCAGCGCCGATGCTTGGCCTCATAGCCGAAATCCACAAACCAGACTTCACCGGGCTGAGGGCTGCCCTTCATACATTTCATCCAACATCTTCGCCCGCCGCCGGGCCGGGCTTAACACCTCATCTTCCGCGGCGTCCGCTTGGAGCGGGAACGGAATGGCCCGGCGCTTGACCATGTGCGTGAACAGCAGCCTCACCACTTCGCCAGGGGAAGTGCCGATTTCCTCAGCCACGCGGCTCGTCTCAGCCAGCAGGTCCTTCTCGATCCGGCAACGGAACATCTCAGTCATGCTTCAAATGTGCCGTGTCCAATTTCCATTGTCCAGCGGTTAAAGCCATAGCAGTTGCCTGCACTGCAGACAACGAACGGCGGGCTCACGGACCGCTGTAGTATTCACTCGGCTTTGGACTGAAATCGGATTTCCCCCGCGTGCGGACCCACCTGCAAACGGTCGGAGTCCGCGCTGAGTTTCGCCCCGAGGATTTCGACGTTGTCAAAGGCCACTCCGCGCACATCGTGCTTCTCATCTGCGCCGGCGATTTGCACTCGATACGCGCCCGGCTGGCCGGACACGGTGACGTTGCGGAAGCGCACGTTGCGGATGGAGCCCGGAACCTTGTTGCGCATGTATTGGTTCACGACCGGCTTCAGGCGGATGAGTTCCCCCTGCCCTTCCCCGTGAAGACGAACGTTCTCCACCGTCACGTCTTCGAGCTGCATGTCTTCGCCCGGCTCGAAAAGAAACGGCGTCATGGTGAAGTGAATAATGTCCAGGTTGCGGAGGGTGATGCCGCGCATGAAGGCCGCGCGGCTCTCGTGGCCCAGCAGGAAAATGCGCGCCCGGTCGCACCAGAGCGTGCAATTCTCCACCGTGATGCGCTCGACGTTGCTGTTCGGCGCGGAGAAATCCAGGCCCTTGAGCGCCACGCAATCGTCGTCGCTGCGGATGAAACAGCCGGTGATGAGCACATCCTGCGAATTGCACGGGTTGATGCCGTCGTCGTTTTGCACGCGCGAGCCGCACAGCTTCACATCGCGCACGGTGATCTGACGGCTGTCGCGCGGCACGATGGTCCAATGCGACGCGCCACGGATGGTGAGGCCGCTGACCTCGACGTTCGTGCCCCGGATGGAGATGACGTGCGGCGTCGGCCCTTTGCGCCATTCCCAATCGGAGCCGTCCAGGATGCCGCGGCCCGTGATGCGGATGTTTTCGCCCTGCGCAAGCACGCCGCCCTTCACGACCGACCCGCCGGCCAGGTAGAGCGTCTGGTTGTTCGTCACCAGAATTCTCCCCGGCTGATGGACACCGGGGCCAAAGTAAATGACTCCGGGCGCGTCGGGCCTGGGCGGGTTCTCCTCCAGCGGATTGGCAAACAGCAGCAGCGGCCCTTTCTTTCCGTCCGGTTCGATGCTCAACTTGCGCGGCCCAGGCAAGGCCACGATCAGAGTGTGCTCGTCCTCCAGCCGCGTTTTGATGCCGGGGCCGGCGGGGCGAACCACCGTGTTGCGCAACGAGCGCTTTGACGTGATGCGGACCTCAGCCGGACCCGCCAGGTCGAAGTTGGCAAAGGAATAAGGCCCGCCGAAGTCCCATTGTTTGCCGGCAAACGGCGGATCGAGCACCCGCGCCGAATAGACGTCAACTCTCTTTCCGTCCGCCCAAACCGCATACTCTTCGGACAACGGCTCGCCGGCTGGCGTTGGATACGTCACCACGCCGGCCAGAGCCGAAACGCTGCTGAACGCAAACGCAGCCATCTGCAGAGTTCTTTTCATGGTTTTAATTTTCTTTCTTCGCAGTGGCAACTCCAGACGCGCGTCTCGGTCTTAGCTGTCACGATTTCCGCCAAACAGTCCGTCCTCATCGGTTCGCTGTTTCTTCTTCGTCTCGTGCCGAAACCTAGGCCTGCGGAGCCTCCTTGTCCAAGACAGAATTGTGCCTTTGACTTTTCTCTTGGTTCGGTGTCTAGTTGTCGAAGGCAAGTTGCAGCCGTCCGATCACGCCTCGTTTGAGCCGCAGAGCAGCGATTCCACCTTGACCAACGATTCCGCTGTTGCGAAGTCCATATCCATGAGCAAGAAAATTCTATTAACCAGTGTCTGCCGCCCGATGGGACCAAAATACGGTGATGCGTCTTCGGTCGGCTATGAACTCCTCTACCGCCAGGTGACGCGCGCCCAGGGCATCTTCAGCCCGCGCACGGTGAACATTCATTTTTCCCTCGAATACATCGCGGAGAACCTCGATGCGCCGACGGTGGTGCTGCAATATCCGTCCAAACGCGAGTTGATCCGCGAACTCAAGAAGGGCTACGACTACGTAGGCATTTCCTTCCTCATGGCGGTCATGCACAAGATGAAGGACACGGTCGCTCTGATCCGCCGATACGCGCCGCAGAGCAAGATCGTCCTCGGCGGCTACGGCACCGTGCTGAAGGACGAGGTGCTCAAGCCCTACGCGGACTACATCTGCCGGGAGGAAGGCGTCGCGTTCTTTCGCCGGCTGCTGGGCGAACCGGAAATCCCGATGCCTTACAAGCACCCGCTGATCGTGAGTTGGCTGAAGGTATTTGGCTGGAAGGTGTCAGGCACGGGGAAAATTTTTGCCGGGCTCGGGTGTCCCAACGGCTGCGATTTCTGCTGCACGTCGCACTTCTTCTCGCGCAAGCACATCAAACTGCTGCCGGAAGGCAAAGACATCTATGCCGTCGTCGAGCGTTACCTCGACATGGACCCCAATCTGGTCTTCCTGATCCTGGACGAGGACTTCCTGCTCAACAAGAAGCGGGCCATGGCCTTTCGCGATTGCGTCATGAAAGGCGGGAAGAAGCTGTCGATCTTCGCTTTCTCCAGCATCAAAGCCATCAGCCAATACACGGTCGAGGAGATTCTGGAGATGGGGATCGACGGTTTCTGGATCGGCTACGAGGGCACACGCTCGAATTACGCCAAACAGCAGGGGCGGCCGATTCAGGAGATTCTGACGGAGTTTCGCGAGCACGGCATCACCATCCTGGCCTCGATGATCGTCGGGTTTGATTATCAGAACCAGGAAGTCGTGGCCCAGGAACTGGAGGGACTGATGAAACTCAAACCCGCGCTCGCGCAGTTCCTGATTTATGGCCCTGTGCCCAGCACGCCATTCTACGAGCGGATCATCAAGGAAAACCTGTTGCAGGACGTTTACACCAAAGACATGGACCTGTTTTACCGCCGGGCCGACGGCTACCGGACCATGATCAAGCACCCAACGCTCTCGCCCGAAGAGATTGAGCGCATCCAAAGCTGGTGTTTCGACGAGGATTTCCAACGGCTCGGCCCGAGCATCTTCCGCGTTCTTGAAGGCCGCTTGCTCGGCTACCAGAAACTCAAAAACTCGCCGAATCCTTTTTTGCGGCAGAAGGCCGAGTATTACGCGACAGAATTGAGAGTGGCCTACCCGGTGTTCCTCGCCGGCAGGCTGCTGGGTCCGAACGCGGCGGTGCGGCGCTGGATCGGGGATTTGCAACGGCGCATGCACGCGGAACTGGGCCGCCCCGCGTTCGCCGAGGAATTCAAGTCCGTGCTGGGCGTGGGCGCCGCGCTCTGGACCGGGTTGACGTTGAAGCTGGACCTTTTCCAGCATCCCAGTTTGATCCGGACGACCTATCGGATGCCCGACAAACGCTGGAGTGCATTCCATCTCTGGGAGGAAATCCCTCACAAAGTCTCGATCCCGAATCTTTCCATTCAAGTCGAACTGCAACACGCCCGGAAACAGGTGTGGCTGCGCCTGGAAGGCGCCCTTTCCTCCGCACATGCGGAAGGATTGGGACAACGAATTCATGATTCTTTGGCGCGGAGCAAGAGCCGTCTCGTGCTGGACTTGCAGAAGCTCCACTGGGACAAGGTGGACGACCTGCGTCCCCTTCGGGAAAAGCTGGCGGCCTATCGCTCCCGCATCCGCCTGATCGTGCCCAAGTTGTCGGCGGCGCATCCCGAGCTGATCCTGCTGGCCAGCATGTTTCAGCATTACCGGGGCTGAAGGGCTCGGCCCGTCGCCGCGCGCGACAGTCACGCTGGCCAAGTTTGCTGGCCTCGTAAAATCCGAAGCCCAAAGGCCGAAATCCGAAAGAAACCCGAAATCCGAGGTCCAAACGGCCTCAGCACATCAAGGGTGGCTGCAGGCGGGGAGCTTTTCGGATTTTGGCCTTCTGATTTCGGATCTTTGCTGGCCTGCTCGGTCTACAAACGCCCGGTTCGCACTCCCGAGCAGCCTTGGCCCGAGAAACGGCCCTTGCCAAGCGCTCCGCTTGGGTGTAGGCACACTGGGTAGGGATTGGACGCGGCCGCTGACAGTCGTCCAAAGGGCGCGCGAATGAACAGCCGGTTCTGGAAGACGAACCATGAACTCAACCAAACGACGAGCACACGCCTTCACGCTGATCGAGCTGCTGGTGGTCATTGCCATCATCGCGATCCTGGCCTCCCTGCTGTTGCCCGCTCTGAGCAAGGCCAAAACCAAGACCCAAACAGCCAAATGCTCCTCGAACATGAGAAACTGGGGTGTCGCCACGATCATGTATCTGGGCGACTACGACGACCGGTTTCCGTATATGGCAGACGACTACGTGTTCACGCTGCCGTTTTTGTTCCAGAAGCTCGCGCCTTACGTGGCGAGACCGACGGAAGCGGGCAAAAACTTTGCGCAGGCGAATGTCTTCAACTGGGACCTTCGCCGATGCCCGGGTGGCAGCTACGGGCGAGTCCCGTTCTATCGCGGAACGGATAAACCGACGGCTTGGAATTGCTGGGTCGGCGCCCACTTCGGCGCTTACGGAAACCCGCTCAGCGGCCCGTTCTACTACGGCCCCGGCACGCCGCCGTTGAAAGCCTCGCGCATCAAGAAGCCTGCCGATGCCATGACCTTCATGGACACCATCACGCATTACGTTTACGCCCCGGCGGACCCGAACTATCGATTCACGCTCGATCTCGATGGCGACGGGGCGGTGGACACCATGCCGCAATACCCCGACACCCCCTTCAATTCCGGCCGGCCCACCGTGCATAACAACGGCGACAATGTCGCGCTGCTCGATGGCCACGTCGAGCGTGTCTCCTTCAAAAAGCTCTGGCAGATCGACGCTGCGAAGAAGGTCGTGCATTCGTTCTGGTATCTGGAGGATTGAGCAGCCGGCACCGGCCAGCCCGGCGCCTTCAGGCGCCGCCCGCCCCGGAGTCCCGGCGCGTCCCCGCCGCGCTGACGCAACGTTCGGGTTGAGAAGACAACTCCAGGTTGAACCGGCTTCGATCCGCTCCTACCCACACCGCGCCCCGCGATGCTTCAGGCAAAACGAATCCAATGCCGGTGTCAATCTGTGGGACGGAACCATTCAACGACAGCCAAACCAAGTCGAGCGAAGCGTCGGATTCTGAGGCTGGTCCGTTTTCCAACCGTCGCGCGCTTAGGGCTCGAAAAAGCTGTCGAAGCCTTTGGCCTGGAGGCCTTTTTTCAAGTCTGTATCCTCGGTCCACAGCCGTCCGTCCAAGTGCAGCGTGAGGGCAACGTAAGCCGTATCCTTCTCGTCCACGTATTTGCACAACCGGTACGCTTCCATCCACGTCCCCAAAGGAGTGTTGGCCTCGGAGATAAACTCCAGCCGGCTTACCAGAGTGTGGAGAGCTTCAAGGAGTTCTTCCTCACTCAGCCGCGCCGCGCGCACGAGCCTTTCCTTGTGCTTGAACAACTCGACGAACAGGAAACGGGGGCTAAAGAACCTCAGATTCGCTGAGGGGCCGAGACGATCTCTCAAGTCGCCGCGTCGGGCAGCAAGGATTTTGAAAGCGATGTTCGCATCAACAATGATGCCATCCGCCTTCATTGTTCGGCCGGCTTGATGAACCGGTCTTTGTTCGCGGCCCACCAGCGTGTCTTCACTTCCTCAGCCAGGTGTTCAGCCTCCTCCTCAGCCAGGCTGCTCCGGCAAGTGATGGCTTCCAGGCGCAACCAATCCAGGAACGAATTCAGCCGGTCGGCCGGCACTTCGTCCTTCGGAATCGTGACGCGAATGCTCGCGTCGGTGGTCTCTACGGTAATCATGCCGGCAAGTTACCCGCGCGTGAGGGAGGCTGCAAGCTCCTAACCGGTGCCAGTGCAGGAACCCGGCGAAGGTCCGCAGGCCAGATCGACCGCTGACCTTCTGGACCGTTGAGTCCGTCTGCCGCTCTTGACCCCAGAAGCCAGCGGCGCTAGGTTCGGCGCGTGAGTAACACCTTGACAGCACCACTGCCACTGGAAGTCGGTCAATTCGGCAATTTCGAGGCCCGGATGTTGCGGAACTTCCGCGCCGCCGTGGACGACTGGGACGAGGTTTGCTCTGCGCTGGGCGGTTGGGAAACCCAGCATCTCACCCGCGACGATCCGGGCCCGACGAAGGAGCAACACCGGCGCTGGGTGACCGAACTGTTGTCTTGGGGCCACCTGGTGCAACAGGCAACCCAACAGCCTGAGTTCCCGGACAAGGCCCTGGACGCGCGGGTCAACGCCCGCGTACGCCACTTGGAGGACAAGCTGGCCCTCTGGCACCGCGAAATGACCGCAGCAGAGGAAGAGCGCATCCTGCAAGCCGCCTTCCCGTGAATCCCGAACTGGAGAAGCTGCTCGCGGCGCTGGAAGCACGAGACAACGCATCTCCGGCGGCGTTTGCCGACGCCGCAGCCGAAGTTGAACGGCTGCTCGCCCCGATCCTTCAGCGGCTTACTCCGACTGGCCGTGTGGACTTCTTGCGCGCCCTGCAAAACCGCTACCGCAACTATCTCAGAGCCGGCCAATGTCCTCCCACTTTGCCGCCTTCTGTCTAATTTCACCGCCAGCACCCGGTGCCCGCGCAGAAACGCGTTCATCTCCGCTTCGGCCGCGCCGAGATTCTTGACCGGCAGCACGAACACTTTCAGTTGCATGGCAGTTTAGCCCGGAGCGCCGACATTCCTGTCGGCATCGGGAGCGCGCGGTGGAACGGGCCGACAAGAATGTCGGCGCTCCAGACCCCGATGACTTGAGGAACGATGACGGTTGATTTCCAGGAATGGACTGGAGCCTTCCATTGCTCCAGAGCCGCAGAAGCACGGTTTTCCTTTTGCCCGATTGCCCAGTTGCCCGGTTGCCGACACAAACAGACTCAACGCATGAACGCATAAGGAAAACCAACTAAGCTAAAGCGGATTACTCCCGAAATTCTCGACCAAGGGCCAAGCTTATTTGAACCTTTTTGCCAAACATCTTATGAGTCTTTGCTAAACGGGTTCCACACTTTGACACCGTGCCAAGAGGCTGCAAATGGCCTCCATCGGTGCTTGTCGAGCAGGTGCTGCCGGTATTCCGCTCCGACATCAATGCCATCGGGAACCAAGCGGGTAATACTCACGATGTCCGGGTGCAACGGCGGGCGGGCCGAGCTTTTCAGCCCAGAAAAAGAAGTTGGAACCGCGAAATACGCGAAATACGCCAAAACAGAATGGGTTGTGGAAAATGCCCGGTGCATCAATTGGGTGAACGCACTTTCCTGCTCAACTCCTTCTCCTTTCGCGTATTTCGCGTATTTTGCGGTTTGAAATGCCGTTTTCAGGTTCAGCCGTTGAACCTAAATCCGGCAGTTGAGAAACCACGGATGACACGGATGACACGGATGATAACCACTTTCGCGAAGGGCGGGAGCCTCCTCCGTGCTCACCCGCCGGGTGAAAGCTCGCTCCAACACAACATCTTCTTCATCCGTGTCATCCGTGAAATCCGTGGTTCCAACTGCTTTTTCTAAGATGAACGTAGAAGGAAAAACCTCGACCGCGGTCGTGCGGTGTTCCTGGGCGTAGCTCTTGAGAAATTCGACTTCCTCGGCGGGTAACTGGACTTTTAACTCCCACGCATTACGCGACACTGCGTCGCCAGGGACGGCTCTCACTGTCCCTTCCAGCAGTTCCCGACGCCGGCGGTCTATTTCCGCCTTCCACTCATCGCTGAGGACCGGGCAAGTGGTATGGTCCAGGCTTTCCCAGAGCTTGTCCACGAGTTGGGCGCGTTGTTCCAGTGGGAGAGCTAAAGCCTGTTCCTCAATTTGGTCGAGAGTAATGGCCATGCATCGCTGATCTGCGGCAAAGCTAAATGTCGCGGTGGAGATGGTCAAGCCCTGCAAAATCAGCCCTGCAAAATCAGGGATGGGAGTCGCTCGCTGACGATGGGTTTGTTGCCTGGAGGAAAGAGCTTGGTGTCACGCGCTGCGAGGGTTGTTGGTAAGTCGGCACTTCAATTGGCTGGCTCGAGGTGATCAGGTCTCGACGTGGCTCTATGGCATAGTAACCGGGAAAATAGGGTTTGCCTAAACGGTTGGCGGCGGGGATGAGACCCATCCGCAGAAGCGGTTGCAGGAACCGATAGCGGGAAGTCACAAAGAATTTAAGCGCCGCATAACTTCGCGGCCGATAATGCACGTGCAGTCGATATCTGCCCGGTGTTCTCGGCAGCATCATCCGGACGAGGTTCGTCGTATCACTCTCGAACTGCCTCTCACCGTCAAAGGTGCAAGCTACGCTGCCTATGTCTCCAGCCCACTGCCGCCCGTCCCACAACTCAAAGATCCCGGCTCCAACTGTGATAGGTTCCTTGAGATGGTTTTCGATCTGGAACCTACCCCACACCAAAGGCAGCACTGCGTCGTTTGTCGCGTAAAGGAAACTGATCCGCACCGGAGGCAACCGGTGCGTCGCGGACCATCGGGCCGCCAAGCACACGGCCAACAGGATTGCCGCAAACGCGAAGATCGCTCCTCTATGGCGTGGCAGCTTCATCGGTCATTGTTTTCAGAACCAGCCTAAAGTAAAGGGGGCGTCCTCACAAGCGACAATCGGAGCGCCGAGAGAGGCCCCCATTGTCAATTGTAGGAACCGACGCCTTTGCCTGATTCAAACCAGGATGTCCTTGACCACTTCCCCGTGGACATCGGTCAGGCGGAAGTCGCGGCCTTGGAGACGGTAGGTCAGCTTCTTGTGGTCGATGCCGAAAAGATATAGCAGCGTGGCGTGGAAATCATGCACCGGCACCGGATTCTCGACCGCATTGTAACCAAGCTCATCCGTGCCGCCGTAAGTCATGCCGGCTTTGAGGCCCGCGCCCGCCATCCAGATCGAAAAACCTTTGATATGATGGTCCCGCCCGTCGCCCTGGGCCATCGGCGTCCGTCCAAACTCGCCGCCCCAAATAATCAGCGTATCCTCCAGCAGGCCGCGTTGTTTCAAGTCCGTCACCAGCGCGGCCGTAGCCTGGTCCACCAAGCCGGCGGTGGTTGTGACGCCGTTCTTGATGCCGCCGTGATGGTCCCAGCCGCGATGGTATAGCTGAATGAACCGGACACCGCGCTCGGCCAAGCGCCGGGCCAGCAAGCAGTTGGCGGCAAAAGACCCGTCCCCGCCTTTCGTGCCGTACATTTCAAGAACGCTTTGTGGTTCATTGGAAATATCCATCAGGCCTGGGACGCTGGCTTGCATGCGGAAAGCCATTTCGTATTGGCTGATGCGGGTGGCCACCTCCGGATCATTAACGGCGTTGTTGTACATGCCGTTGAGTGAATTCACGGCCTGGATGACGTCCTTCTGGCTTTCCACCGCGACGCCGGGAGGCCGATTGACGTAGAGGACCGGGTCGCCTTTTGAGTGGAAGTGGACCCCTTGAAAGCGGCTGGGCAGGAACCCGCTATGCCATTGGCGCGCGGCCACCGGCTGGTCCTGGCCGCCGCCCGACGAAATCAAGACCACAAATCCCGGCAAATCCTCGCAATCGCTGCCGAGGCCATAAAGGAGCCACGAACCAATGCTGGGCCGGCCGGAGATGGACGTTCCTGTGTTCATGAACGTCTGGGCGGGGTCGTGGTTGATTTGTTCGGTCTGCATGGAACGGAGGATGCAGATGTCATCGGCGATCTTGCCGATGTGCGGCAGAATGGTGCTGATTTCCTGGCCGGATTTGCCGCACTTTTGGAAGGGGAATTGCGGGGCCAGACAATTCAGTTTCTGGCCTTGGAGCTGGGCGATTTGCTGTCCTTGGGTAAACGATTCAGGCATGGGCTGGCCATTCAACTCAGCCAGTTTTGGTTTGTAGTCCAACGTTTCCAGGTGCGACGGGCCGCCGGCCATTGTGAGATAAATCACCCGCTTGGCCTTGGCCGGGAAATGGAGCGGATTCACTACGCCCCGCCACTTGTCTTCGGGCTTCAGATTTGATTTGCCGGCGGCCATCAGCAGCGGGTTCAAAAGAGAGGCCAGAGCCAACGACCCAATGCCTGTGGCGGTTTGGCCGAGGAAAGTCCGGCGCGTTTGCTGAAGTTTGAACAGTTCAAAAGGATTCATATCTGGCGTTCAACTGCGCGTGATGGTTTCGTGAAGATTGAGGATCACACGGGAAACGGAGGTCCAAGCCGCGAGTTCGGTAGCATCGAGGTCCTTGGGCACGGGCCATTCGCCGGTGCGGATCAGCTTCCCGGCGGCTTCCTGGTCAGCCGTGTAACGCTCGAGTTCCTTGCGGCAAAGGTTGCTTAGCGCTTCGATCTCTTTGCGGGTTGGCTTGCGGTCCAGCGCCTGGGAAAACGCCCAGTTGAGCCGGTCCGTCAGCTTCGGTCCGCCTTTCCGCAAGATGCGTTCCGCAAAAACGCGCGCGGCTTCCACATAAGTCGGGTCGTTGAGCAGCACCAGCGCCTGCAACGGCGTGTTGGAAGTCACGCGATTGGCGGTGCACTCCTCACGGCTGGGCGCGTCGAACGCCAGCAAGCTGGGATGCAGGAAGGTGCGGCACCAATACGTGTACAATCCACGGCGATAAGCGGCGGCCCCGTGATCGCTTTCGTAAGTGCGCTTCGGAAAGTTCAACTGGTCCCAATAGCCGGCCGGTTGGTAAGGTTTGACGCTGGGACCACCGACGGAGCCGGCCAACAATCCGCTGACGAAAAGCGCGTTGTCGCGCACGATTTCGGCATCGAGCCGGAACCGCGATTGCCGGGCGAGCAAACGGTTGTCCGGATCACGCTCGCGCAACTCATCAGCGCCGAGAGACGATTGGCGGTACACATTGGACAGAACGATCAGTTTGACGAGATGCTTGATGTCCCAGCCGCTTTCCATGAATTCGACGGCCAGCCAATCGAGCAAGCCCGGGTGCTTGGGCCATTCTCCTTGAGCGCCCAGATCATCCAGATTCTTGGAGAGACCGGTGCCGAAGTACAGTCTCCAGAGGCGGTTCACGAAGACCCGGGCTGCCAAAGGGTTATCGCGTGAGGCCAGCCACTGCGCCAAGTCCAGGCGCGTGGCCCGTCCTTCTTTGGCCGGCGCATGAGCAAGGAACTCCGGGAGGGCGGGAGTAACAATGTCCCCGGAATCGTTCATCCAATTGCCGCGCGGGAGAATGCGCATGACGCGCGGCTCCACGGTCATCGCCAGAAGAGTCGTGGGAACGCCTTTGAGAAACTCCTCCTTCTGTTTCTTGGTTGCCGCCAGTTGGGCGCGCGTCTCGTCCAGTTCAGGCGTGATCGAGCGAAAGTACTTGGTCAGTTCGTCTTTTTGCTTTTCGGTGCGTTCCTGGGCGGCAACTTTCAGGATGCCCGCGATGTTTTCGGGCGCGCTGGCCCCCGGTTTGAAATAGAAGCCGTAACCGCTGCTGCCGTTGACGATCTTCATGAGCAGCTTGTTTTCGCCGGCTTGCAGTTGGACCGTGACATTCTCCTGATCGGGCGCGACGCCGCGGCTGACGTGGTGGGCCAGCACTTCCTTGCCATTCAGCCAGACTTTGATGCTGTCATCGCTGCCGAGGGCCAATGACAACGGTTGGGCGGTTCCGGCGGTAATGGTGCGATAGAGGTAGGTCGCTGCGTTCTCGCCCTTGAGATCGCCATGCACTTTGCCATCCTCCCATTCGGGCCGCGCTTTCCACTTGAGCTTGCCGTCCCGGTAAGACTTGGCCAGATCGATTTCCTTTTCGGGATCGAAAACAGTGGCGTAAGCGGCATCAAAACTCTCGGCGTGAAATGGGCCGATGGCCTGCCACTGGCTCAGGTGCGGCGGTGGTTGGCTGGCCCATCGTTGCTCCCACTGGGCCTGCGCCGAATTCAAGGCGGGTGTCGGCGTGTCGAGCACTTCCTGCCAGCGCGGAATCTCGCTGTCAAGCCGTTTCAGTTCCACCGCTTGCGCGTCGTTGAGGACGAAGCCGCCTTCCGGTTTTCCTACACCTTGTTCTTTCAGGTCGGCAAAGAACGCCGCCAAGCTGTAGAAATCCTTCGCGGTGAACGGATCGAACTTGTGATCGTGACACTCGGCGCAGCCCACGGTGCTTCCCAGCCAGACCGTTGAAGTGGTCCGCACCCGATCAGCCGAGTATTTGGCCAGGTATTCCTTCGGTTGCGCGCCCCCCTCTTCCGTCGTCCTGTAAAGGCGGTTGTAAGTTGAAGCCACGCGTTCGGTCATGGTCGCGTTAGGCAGCAGGTCTCCGGCGATTTGCTCGACGGTGAAGCGATCAAAAGGCATGTTGTCATTGAAAGCCCGGATCACGTAATCCCGGTAAGGAAAGACGCTGCGGTAATTGTCCGCGTGAAAACCGTCGGTGTCAGCATACCGCACCAGGTCCAGCCAATGCATGGCCATCCGCTCGCCGTAATGGGGCGAAGCCAGGAGACGATCCACCAGCTTCTCGTAAGCGTGCGGGCTTTTGTCCTTAGAAAAAGCGGCCACCTCTTCCGGCGTGGGCGGCAGCCCAGTCAGGTCAAAGCTCAGCCGGCGGATTAACGTCCGTGGGTCGGCTTCGGGCGACGGGTGCAGCCCCTCGGCTTCCAATCGGGCCAGGACGAAGTGGTCAATCGGGTTCTGGGGCCAGGAACGCTTCCGCACCAGCGGAACCGGCGGGCGGGTCGGAGGAATATAAGCCCAATGTCCTTCCCACTTGGCGCCTTGTTCGATCCACCTCTTGATCAAGGCGATCTGCTGCGGCGAGAGGACTTTGCCTGATTTGGGTTGAGGCATGAGTTCATCCGGATCGGTCGTGGTGATGCGGCGATAGACTTCACTTTGGTCCAACTGCCCCGGAACGATGGGATGGCGTCCTTCGATCTCGCCGAACAAACCTTCTTTGGTGTCGAGGCGCAATTTGGCCTTGCGCTTGTCTTTATCCGGTCCGTGGCATTGAAAGCAGTTGTCGGACAGAATGGGCCGAATGTCGCGATTGAACTGCACGGCGTAAGGAGGCGAGGAGGCCCAGCACCTCGGCGAAGGGCCGGAGCAGGCCAGGAAGGCGCCGATAATGAAGCGTAACGCGTGTCGTCTCATGCTGTTGTGTTCAGCTCATGAATCCGGATTGACCGTGTTGTTTTTCAGGAACTGATGTTCTGAAATTAGAGGCCTCGCCTGTCGATTGTCAAGCGTGCTGCTTATCGGTGGCGTTCCGGAGGTCGCTTCCGGCGTCATGCCTCTCTCCACGGAAAAACTGCTTGCGAACCTTTGATGCATATGCATTAAAGTTTCGCAATGACACGCCACTCAGCTAGGGGCACTCTGCCGACTCTGAAACCGAAGACAGCAGAACTTCTCTACCTGCTGCTCTGGTCTTGCGAGATGCTGTGTCGGCCCACATGGCGCAACCTGACCGAATCTTTTGAGGGCTGGGCCTATCGCAATGGCTTTCACCGGCAGTTGGCGCAACTGGAAAAGCTCCAACTTGTCGAACGCATGGCCCGGTCATCCGCCGATCGCGTTCATCGACTGACCGAAGCCGGCCGGGTGTGGGCGCTCGGCGGACGGGACCCGGAGGTTTGCTGGCAACGCCCTTGGGATGGCCGCTGGCGCTTGGTGCTGTTCGATGTGCCGCTGGGCCAGGACAGCACGCGCAATAAACTGCGAGGATACCTGCGCTGCCGTGGATTCGGTTATCTCCAGAACAGTGTCTGGGTGACGCCCCATCCGCTCACGGATGAACGGCAAATCCTGGCCGGCAATGCCGTGGACGTCGAATCTCTGATCCTGCTGGAAGCCAAACCATGTTCCGGCGAGAGCGATGCAGAAATCGTCGCTGGCGCCTGGGACTTCGACGCCATCAACCGGCGTTACGCGAAGCACCTGGAAGTCCTCCAACAGTGTCCACATGGGCATCTCGACACCGCAGCAGATGCCAGAGCCTTCCAGCGTTGGGGCTGACATGAACGTCAGGCTTGGGATGAGGCGGCGACGGTGGACCCGCTGCTGCCGGAGTGTTTGTTGCCCCCCGACTATTGGGGACGCAAAGCGTGGCGGGAACGGTGCGACACTTTGGCCAGGGCCGCGGAGCGGATGCGAATGTTCAAGGGTGCCACGCAAGAATGACCAACCTTTGCTGCATGTGCATTAAAGTTTGGTAAAGGATGTTTAGGCCTTGGAGGTTAGTTTCCTCATTTTATTTCCCTTCTCATACTACCTGCGCGTCTCGAAAAGTTGAAATTCCCAGATCGTCGGCCCGCCGACGGCTTGGAGAATGTTGAGGCGCACGGTCTGCGCCGTGACGGGTTCGAATTTCATTTCCAGATTGGCGCCGATCTTTCCGCCGCGGACAAAGGTTTGCCATTGACCGTCGCGCCGGCACTGCAACTCGAATTCCTGCACGCGATCATAAGCCTCGCTCAGATACACCCGGCCGATGGCCAACGGCGCGCCCAAATCCACCTCCAGCCAGGCTTGACGAATCCCCTCGTCGGTCGCCCAGCGGGTGCTCTCGTTATCGTCCACGGCTTTGTCCGGGCCATGCTCTATCATTTGATGATAGACATTGGATGCGGTGATCTTTTTCTTCAGTGCCACCGAGGAGGCTGAGTCGGGCGGCAAATGAGGAGCATCGCCGCGCGGCGGATGGCCTTTCTTGTGGAGGCGCGTGTTGAGCGCTTTTCGTTTCGCTTCGGGCACGAGCGGTTCCCAACTCAGGAGCGGTTCGATGTCGGCGACGGCTTCTTTGGCGCGGAAACGCATCGTGACGATTTGCTGCGGACGGATTGGGAAACGATAGGCCGGCCCGCTCTTCAGCAGCGGCTCTGCGCGGCCGCCCAAGAGGTCGGTTAAAGCCGCTTGTTTATGGGGCAAAGAAACCTTCACTGCGGCAGTGCCCGCCAGACCCAGGCACTCCGCCAGGCGCAACTCAATGTCGCGACCTTCGCGGCGGACGACCTCGACAATGACGTTGTCCGAAGTTTGCACGAACGACTTCGCCCGCGCCGGGGCGCAACTCGGCGCGATCTCGGGCGGGCAGTTGAACTCCCAGGCTCTCTGCGGAATGCGCGCCTTCGCCCAAGCCGTTTCGTGTACGACCAGCGCGTAGGAAAGCCGATGCTTGCCTTGGCCGCTCAGCCACGAATTCGGGTAGCCGTAATATTTGTCCGTCGCGTTGAGGAGATAGAGAATCGGTGTTTGATCGTTCAATTCACGACCCGAAAGCCCGCGGTCCAGGATTGCCACGCCTCCCCCGCCAGCCAAACTGTAATGCGACCAGCGCACCGCCGGCACAATCCCTTTAGTCCAGCCAGACAGCGCAGGCGTCCTTGCCTGCGAGTTTTCCGGGCGGCCTCGTCCGGACGTTTTTGCGTTGGCGGTGAGGACGCTGCTGGCACCTGCAGGCGAGGACGCCTGCGCCACTCTCCACGCGCCGTGCGAAAACCCGTAGGGAATGCCACGCCGGACCTCTGTGATCGCCTCGGCCAGCGGGAATTCCGCCACGACCACGGTCCGGTCCGGGATGTCATTCAGTTCCGTCTCGAAATCAATGCGCGGGTACTCGTGGTAAAACCGCATCTCACGCCTCAGAAGCCCGCCGCCAAAGAATTCGGATTGGACTTCCACGACCGTCGCCAGCGGTCCAGTCGTGACGGTGATCGCGGTTTGGAATTGGCTGGAGGACGCCAGACGCTCGCGCTCAGGCCGATCCACGATATGGTCGCCGGGGTCGCCCTCCTGGCGCTTCGGTTTTTCCGCGATGATGACGTTGGCCGGACCGCCGAGCATCTCGCGTCCAGAAGGCTTGAGCTTGAGGCTGGCCAGCGCGCCCGTTCGCGGATCAATCCGTGCCGAGTACTGTTTGGTTTCGATAACGCCGGGCAAATCCACCCTCTTTGCCATGGCGACCGGCTTCGTGACCGTTTCCACGCTGACCATGCCGATGGAAGGCAAGTCGAGCCGGCACAATACTTCATCGCGGCCGGGCAACTCCTGACAGACGCCTTGGGCCAGACTTCGGCCCGGCGGCAACTTCACCTGCACCGGATCGAGGCGTTTCCAGTTGAGCGGATTGAAAAAGGCCACCGCCTGGCCGCGGGCCAACAGCGCCCGCATCGCGCCGTCCAGCGCCTGGCCTGAGATGGCTTCAACCGAGGCGAAGCGGTCGCGCACGTCCCAGGAGCGATCGGACTCGAACACCATGCCGCCGGCGGACCCCCAGAGCGAGTTGCGGTCCATGTTCAGGAGCATTTGCAGCCAGGCGTGGGACAGCGGTTCGACCGGGTACTGAAAGCCACCCTGCAAACTGGCAATAGTAGCCAGCGTCTCAGCAGCCTGGAGACGATGCTCGGCGCGACGGAATCCGCTCTTGACGCGGTGGTTTTCGATCCAGAACGCGTTAAACGAGAACTTGGTGCCGCTGCGGACGGCGGGGATTTCGATTTGGCCGGACTTCACGGGCGGCAGGAGGGCGTCCACGTATTTGCCGGGGGTCGAAAAATGAAACGGGATGCCGGGCGCGGCGAGCTTCCATTGGTTGAGGAACTCGGTGGGATAATCCGGGCAGAGCGGCGCCAGGTTGTAGTCGCCCTGGCCGCCCAGGATGAGCACGGGCGTGCCGGGCGGCGCGCGGCGGGAGGTGCCGCTCCAATTCTCCTGGAGGAGCTTTCGCAATTGTTCTTCCGTGAGCGGTGTTGGATCGGCGCGTTTCTCCACGTCCTTGACCAGCGCCTGCATTTGCTCGCGCGAAAGCGGCTGGCGCGCGGCAAAGACCTCTCCCCATTCGCTGTAATGGCCGGGGCAAACGGCCAGCGCGCGTGTGCCGTCGGGCGATTCGAACCAATGGACGGTGCTGCCGGTCGGATTGTGCCGGCAATAGAACATTGCTTCGAGGTTGAGGCCGGAGACAATCTGCGCCATTTGCTCGTGCATGCCGGTCACGTCGATCATCCAGGCAAAGCGGGGACGAGCCCCCAGGACTTGCGTTTGCCAGCGCAGGCCTTCGACCCCGCTTTTGACCAGCGCCTCGCCGCCGGAAAGGTTAATCGTCGGTTCGAGAAAGAAAGCGTTGCACAGCTCGACCCGGCCTTCTTTGATCCGTTGCTTGAGTTCGTCAAACCGCGTCGGCTCGAACTGGAGGATGGCAAGCAGGTTCGGCACTTCCGAGAGCGCGAAGGCATAATTGGGATCGTCGCGCACACGGTCGAGGTGGTCGAGGTAAGTGTTTGCGCAATAGTTGCGCTCGGTGGACCAGTCGGCCAGCCAACCGCAGCAGGCCGGGTGGAAATTGGGGACAAGGTACACGGCCTTGGGCATCTCGGCGGAGTGAGCCGTGACCATCAATGCCAGGCTGCTCGCAATGCTGGCCGCGTAGTTGCGCCAGTCTCTCTTTATAAATTGATCTCGCCACATACAACGATCATTGGCTGCGGCTGCTGGCCTCATTCCCCCATCCTCAACCGATATATCCCCTGCGCCACCGCACGGCTGGCCTCGATGGTTTCGCGATACGGCGTGTCGGCAATATCGACGAAGCCGATCTGGTAGTTCTCCTCGTCATAAACGCGGCCGGTGGTCGGCTCATCCTGCCATTGGAACCAGTGGCAGCCGACGAATTGCGGATGCCGCAGCGCGCCGCGCACGTAGTCGGCGTAAGCAGCGGCGCGCGCCGCCTGATTCTCCACGGGCACCAGGCCGGTGTGGAACATCCCCCGGTCGAGCGCGCCGAAATGGAACTCGCCGATGATGAGAGGCACATCCGCGCCGCCGTTGAACTGAAAGTCCGCCACACTGCGGTGATAAAGGTTATAGCTGACGACATCGCAGTATTGGGCGGCGGAGGCAGCGGCGCGCGCATTGCCCCAGGCAAACCGGCAACCGAAGTAAAGCTGGTTGGGCGCCACTTCTTTGATCACTTCCTTCGTCGTCCGAAAATATTGATCGGCTGTTTTCGTGTAAAAGGCGGTCAAGTCATTCCCGGCCTTTTTCTTGTCGGGCGCGCCGCGGTGTTGCAGCAACGCTTCCCACGATTCATGCTTTGTCTCCCAAGCTTCGTTTAATTTGCCGATGTCGCCATGCTTGGCCCGCAGGTCGGCGATGAAGGCCTGCTTGGCCGCTTGCTCCGGCGGCGAGCGCAACGCCGCTTCAGCCAGCGAGGTTTCATCGCCCCACGCGATCTCGTTGTCCGAGAAATAACCGAGGCACCACGGATCGCCGGCGCTTTTGCCTTTCTTGCCGGCCATTCCCTGGCGCAAGGCCTCGCGAAAACCGGCGTCAAACGGATCAGGGAACTTGCCCCAATAGCCCTCGCTGCCCTCGATGCGTTTCGTTTTGCCGGAGCTGATGGCGTCGGTATAGGGCATCCGGCGCATGAGGCGCACGCTTTCGTCCGACCAGTTGGCGATGGTGTTGAGGCCCCAGCTCTGCAACCGGCGCTGGATAACATCGGGATAAACCTGCCGCCAGTCCGGGCCGTATTTGCGGCGGAGGTTTGCGCCGGCGAATGAAAAACACTTCGGCGAGCGGCCCGCATAGTGGCCTTTGAGCGCGAAGGCGCGCGGCACCAGAAATTCCACAAAGTCCGGCTGGCCGCCGGGGAACTCCATAAACCAGCTTTCGCGTTCCTCGACCGGCGTCGCGTCCATCATGCGCACGCAATCAATGCCGTGCGACCAAAACAACCGGCCGGCCGGGTCCACCAGCCACCATTTGCCCTGGTATTTTTCGGCCCGGAAAAAGCCGGTCGCCTTGAGCTGCGGGCCGGCTTCCCAGCCGCCGTATTGGTCCCGGTCTTTCAGCCCCGGCTGCGCCTCCAGCTCTCTGCTTTCTTCTTCGCGCCGCTGTTTGAGCTCGGCCAGGGAGTGCGTCTTGCCGGGCCAATCTTTGTGGGCATACTGTCCGAAGGTATCGATGCACGGAAAGAACGGCTCGGCATCGGCCGTGGTGGCGGTCGGCGCGGTGTAACTGCCCTCGGCGCGGATGTTGTCGATCTCGAAGACGTAGCCGGCCTTCGGCTGGGGCACAAAAACGAGCAACTGGTTCACGTGCGCAGGATCAATCGTGCCGGGACCGCCGGGAGCGACAGGATAGCCTCTCATGCCAAAAAGCTTTCCTCCACGCGTGTTGGAACTGTGGCGCTTCAGTTCCACCTTCAGAGTCGCGGCCTCGCCAGGATTCAAAGAGCGCGAGCCGGTCACGCAGTGGTTTGAGCCGTCGGCGCCGGGATTATCGACGCGGCAGGTGACGGTGACTTGATTTGTCCCCACGTTTCTGACCGCCAGCGCCAGAGACGCATAAGGGGAAAGGTCCCAACGGCCCCGCGGCGCAGGCAGAGTGATCCCGGGCCACGGCTGGCTGTGACCGGTCGTGACGCGCAAGGCGACGCCGGCCTCCGACTTGGCGGCGGCCACGCTGGCATCCTGGACGGCCACTTTGGTGAAATCGAAATTCTGTTCGAAATCGAAAAGAACTTCCTCGGCGGCGCGGGGGGACAGGGCGAAAGCCAGCGCCAGCGCCAGCATCAGCATCAGGGCGAGGTATCGGCGGACAGGAAATTTAACCGCATCCTTGAATTCCAGGGACAACGCGGAAGTTGTCCCTCCCAAAGCTAGGGTCCAAAGAGGACTGGCGTGAGGGCGAAGACCGCTGGTTTGGGTTGGAGAGGTTTTCATAATGCAGTTCCGGTGCAGGGCATTTTTTCTTGAGCTATTCAGCCAGGTTTTGATGCGCTCTCACATTCCTTCAGCAGCGGCCCCCATCTCGCCTTGATCCAGATCAAAGGTCATGCCGGCGGCCCGCGCAGCTTTTGAAAGGAGCGCCGACATTCTTGTCGGCTTTGGCGCTGGCGCGCAATTCGGGCCGACAAGAATGTCGGCGCTCCTGCGCCACGCCAGAATCGTCGAGGCCCGCCTAGATTCTTTGTTCACGGTAGTTCACGGTAGGGCGCGACTCCGTCGAGCCGTGGAATCCCTTCCGTCAAGAAGTTGCGGCTCGACGGAGTCTCGCCCTGTCACATTAGTTGCGGCTCCGTTGCGTTGTGTTGTGTCCCGCCAGGAGTATTGACAACGCGGCCTGAATCCTGCCATTCATGACCTATGAATGCTGACTACCCTTCCCGTTCTATCACCAGTCCGGTCGTACCACAAGGGAGCAAAAAGTCCGTCTGCTCCCTCCTGGCCCGACTTTTTGCGCACACCCATTGGCTCCTTTGGCTGATGGCCCTCGCCGGGGTCCTGCAGGCCGCAGAGCCGGCCCGCGACGCCTGGCTCAAGGACTGGCGGACGACAAATGCTGTCTGGCGCGGCGTGCAACTCAGCGTCTCTGACGACCGCGCGGCTGAGACGCTGGCCGGGCAACTCCCCAAACTGGCCACCCTCGGGGTCAACGCGCTCGTCATCGAAGTGGATTACAACTTTGCCTTTGATTCGCATCCGGAACTGCGCCTGGGAAGGGTCCTCACGAAGGAAGGCGCCGCCAAGCTGGGCAAGGCCTGCCGCGATCAGGGCATTCGCCCGATTCCGTTGTTCAACTGTCTGGGGCACCAGTCGTGGTCTCAAACCACCTTTCCCTTGCTGGTCAAATATCCGGAACTGGACGAGACGCCGGGAAAGTTCGAGGGCAACAAAGACATTTATTGCCGGAGCTGGTGCCCGCAACATCCGGAGGTCAATCGCATCGTCTTCGCGCTCCTCGATGAAATGATCGAGGCCTTCGGCGCCGACGCCCTGCACGCAGGCATGGATGAAGTCTTTCTGATCGCGTTCGAGCATTGCTCGCGCTGCAAAGGCGGCGATCCGGCCAAGCTCTTCGCCAAAGCCGTCAACGACTTGCACGCTCACCTGGTCGGGCAGCGGAAGGTCGAGATGTTGATCTGGGGCGACCGGCTGCTGGAGGCCAAAACAACCGGCTACGGCAAGTGGGAAGCATCGGAAAACGGGACGCATCCGGCCATCGACCTGGTTCCCAAGGACATCATTGTCTGCGACTGGCACTACGAAAAGAGGGATGAATACCGTTCCGTCCCCCTGCTCCTGGAAAAGGGCTTTCGGGTCTGGCCCTCGGGCTGGAAAAAGGTGGAAGCCACCGAGGCGCTCATTGACGCTGCGCAGCAGCACCGGAACGAGCGGATGCTGGGGCATTTATGCACGACGTGGGGCGCAGTGGGAATCCCGCAGATGGCCGAGTGGCCGCCTATCGTTGCCGCCATGAAGAAGTGGGCCAAGTGACAGGCGACGGCTGGGACGGAAACGTTGCCGGCATCGCTTTCCCTCTATGAATGAGCCGCTGCTCCAGGAAGATGCAAAACCTGCGAATTCGGAGTGGTTCGTCACGACCCATTGGAGCGTCGTGCTGGCGGCGGGGCAAGGCGACGCCCCGGATGCACAAGCCGCCCTCGAGCAGCTCTGCCGCACCTATTGGTATCCGCTGTATGCGTTCGTGCGCCGACTGGGCCACGCCCCTCCCGATGCCGAGGACCTCGTCCAGTCGTTCTTCGCGAGTGTGCTGGAGAAAAAGTCCCTGCGTCACGCGGATCCGCTGCGCGGCAGGTTTCGGACTTTCTTGCTGGCCTGCCTCAAGAATTTCATGGCCAAGGAATGGCAGCGCCGGCGAGCGGGCAAGCGCGGCGGCGGAACACCGGTCTTTTCGCTGGACCAACTTGGCCCCGAAGTACTCTACGACCGCGAAAGCGTCCACGCCTTGACGCCGGAACAACTCTACGACCGCGCGTGGGCGTGGGGCGTGTTGGAGCGCGTTCGCGACCGGCTCCGGGACGACTACGCACGCCGCGGTCAAGCTCAACGATTTGCCTTGTTGGAAAGTTTTCTGCCCGGAGAGACCTCGGAGTTGACCTACGCCGAAGCCGGCCGCCAACTCGGCTTGAGCGAGGGGAGCGTCAAAGCCGAAGTGCATCGGCTCAAGCAACGCTATCGCTCTTGGCTCCGCACAATGATCGCGCCGACGGTGACCCACCTGGACGAGGTGGACGATGAATTGCGCGCGCTCTTCGCAGCGCTGAGCGTGTAACGCGACCGTCGGGAGTCGGACTCCCGCGCCAAGCGGTGCAACTATTCGGCGGATTTCCGTTATGAATGGGTGGAACAACCGGCGGATCTGAGGGGCCGCGAAGCGATCGTGGCCAGCCGGGCTGCCGGAGTTTCAGTCGAAGTCAATTCGCTGACCGAAACGTCATGGCCTCCACAGGCACTTGCTCTTGTTGCGGCGCTCCCTTGGTCCAGGGCGCGCTGGGGAACCGCTGCGCCCGCTGCCTCATGGGTCTCGCCCTGACGGAGAACGAGTCGGCGCGCGAATTTGAGGCGATGACCTCCTCCGGCGCGAGACAGTTCGGCGATTACGAGCTGCTGGCTGGAGGAAATCGGCCGCGGCGGGATGGGCGTCGTCTATCGCGCGCGCCAGATCAGTCTCAAGCGCATCGTCGCGGTCAAGATGCTCCCGGTGCATCCCTTTGCCGCGCCGGAGCAGGAGGAACGGCTGCACCTGGAGGCCGAAACCGCAGGCGGATTGAACCACCCGAACATCGTCACGATTTACGAGTTCGGCGAGCACGCAGGCCAGTTCTACTTCGCGATGGAGTATGTGGAAGGCCAGAGCGAGGAGCAGTTTACCCTCGCCAGAAGCTCGAACCACGTGACGGCGCTTGCGTATTCCGCGGACGGGAAGTGGCTTGCCGTACGCCGCCAACCGGGAACTGTGACGCTTTGGGATGCCGTGGCCAAACGCGTTGTTGCGGAACTGCCGGGCGCCGGATGGCCCAAAGCGCTGGCCTTCTCTGCGCGCGAAGACCTCCTGGCTTGGGGCAGCCAGGAAGACACCGGGGCGCCCATCGTCGTGGTATTGGCAGCGAACGTGCAGAAGGAAATCGCCCGGCTTCCACACTCAACGGGAGTCGTGGCGGTGGCCTTTGCTTCCGACGCCACAGTGCTGGCGACCCTGAGCCAAGACGGAGAGGTCAAGGTCTGGCAATTGGCGTCGCGACAAGTCGTCGCCAGCTTGCCGACGGCAGGCGGTTCCTCCGACTCTACGACGTCGCTACGTGGACGGAGAGCGATTGGCGCGGGAGTAGCCTCGAAGATGTCTGGTGGGCGGAATTTTCCCCAAACGGTCGGACACTGGCGGTGGCCCATCGGGGCGGGGCGGTGACGTGGTGGGACACGAAAACGCGCGAGCGCCAGGCCCTTTTTCATTGTCAGCATCTTGGGACGGAAATCCCGATGGGCTTCTCGCCGGACGGACGATGGTTTGCTGCCGGCGGACAGACTGGCCTGATGATGCTGTGGGAGGTGGCGACCCAACAAGCCAAGCTCATCGCCCGCGCCCATCTGAACCAGATCAACTCCCTGGCCTTTTCTCCCGATGGACGGCGGCTGATCACCAGCGGCACGGGCACCGCCGACACCCTCAAGGTCTGGGACGTCGAGAGCGGGCGCGACGTGGCCACCTTGACGGGCGAAGCTGGGTTCTACGATCTCATCCGCTTCTCGCCCGACGGCAAAACCGTCTTTGCGACCGCCAATAATGGAACCGTCCTGCTGTGGCGTGCGCCGTCTTTTGAGGAGATCGAGGCGAGGGAGCAGGCCAAGGCGCGGTAATGGGTCAGTGAAGGCCGGGCTCGCGAGGACGCCGAGGAGCGCGGCATTTATGCCGCTTCGACTCTCGAAGTGGCGACAGCTTGAAAACTGGGACGATGCGCTCGGTTGACGGACGGTGAGGCGGCATGAATGCCGCGCTCCGCCGATCCGGTGGCGGGCCGCCTCTGACCGATTACAAGGCGCGAGCACCCTGCGGACGGCCCCAAGCATCCGCGTGCCGCCCGCGCTCCCCACCGGACTTCGGTTCGGCTTCGAGCCGGGCTTTTCTCCACACTTGTCCAGATTCCCTGCAACCATTTCGCGAAAATCCGTTAGGAGGGGAATGAAGCGGTCAAAGCGTCCCGGCTTTGGGTTTGGGTGAACGCGGGGCGGCAGGGAACGCGCCGCTGGGCCGCACGGCAGCGCAGAAGGCTTCTGCCAATGGCCGGTGGCCGATTCAAGAATTCCTCCCGAATGGGAGGACGGGGGGTTTTGGCGCGAAAAACCGTGTGGACGCCAGAACCCGCAGGCCGGTCGTGTCAACCGCGGGAAGCCGCGCACGCACCTGGCCAAGCAGCCGACACACAACCATCGAAAGGAACAGAACATGAAAACATCGTATTCACGAAACACCGCGCCCGCACCACTTGGGCGGCTGGCGGTTGGCAGATTCGCCGCCCTGCTCGCCGCCCTGGCGTTCGCGGCAGGGACTTCGGTTAGCCTCAATGCCCAGTCGCCGCCGGAGATCAACATCGAGAAGTCCGTCCTCCTCTCCTGGCCGGAGAACACCGCCGAGGAACAGATCGTCGTCGGGGCGGCCTCGGTGGATGGGCCGTGGGTGCCGTGGCTGGAACCGATCTTCAAACGGCAGGGCGGACTGTGCATGGCGGTGCCGACCACGAGTGCGCAACAATTTTTCAGACTGGTGGCCGGCCACCAGTTCAGCGATGACTTCAGTGACCCGAACCAGCCCTGGACGGCGTGCTTTCCGGATGCCAAGACCTTCGAACTCAGCTACCTGAATGGAGCGGTCCGAATCGTGGCGCCGACCCCCGGCATTTGGGCCCGCGCCGTAATGACTCCGTTCCCCCTGCCAGCACCTGAGTCCGTTCTCCACGCCGACTTCTCGATGTCTGTCGATATCCTCGACTGGGATGAAAACGCCGCGGAAATGGAGTTTGGTTTAGTCGCGCGAGCCACACCGCCGCCCAATTGTGCCCAAGTCTTGCAGTCCTTTAATTACATGGGAGAGCTCGATTTCCGGCGGGGCAGGCCTGCGACGGTGTGGATCTATGGGTACCCGCCGAACGGGCCGATCAGTCCTCAGAAAACCGTCGCGTTGAATTCAGCAAAGGCCTACCGCCTGATTCTCTCCGGGGTAGGGAGCCACCTGACCCTCCGGTTGTTCGACTTGGATAATCTCGGCACCCCGCTCGTCGAGGTGGAGGCGACGAACGGCACACTGAGCCAAGGTATTCCCGCGTTGTGGGTCTTCGCCATCAACGGCGCCTATGACCTCACCCTGGACAACTTCATGGTGACGGGAACGAAGCCATGAGCGAGCTGGCGGTCCAGCCGTGAACCCTAGCATCGCTCGCGTGAGCGAAGGCTGCATCCCAGCGCGCAGACCCAGGTAGACGCCAGAACCCGCCGGCAGGCTTTGTCAACAACCGGAACTTCGAGGACTTCACGAAGGTTGACGCCATCGCCCGCGCCTGGCTGGACGTTGCATTCCAGCAGATCCAAGGCGAGGCTACCGGGCAGCCATGAACCTGAACAAGACCAAGCCGGGAACCGATTCCGAGCGCACAGGGCTGGCGACCTCCGGCAAAACTGGAAGCATGAAAACGAATCTGAATTTGTTTCTTCTGACGGCTGCGCTGCTGTCGCTGCTGCTGCAGGGGTCAATTGACGCCCACGCGCAGACGAGCGGCGCGGTCGCGTTTGCGGGCACGAACCACTCCGCCTACTCCGTCTTCGAGGGCCGCAGCACGACGATCTACCTCGTCCACAGCCCGCCACGTCGCGCCGGCAGCGTCACCCTCCAAGTCGTCGGCGGCACGGCCACTGAAGGCGTGGACTACCGCCTCAGCACCAACGTCATCACGTTCGCCCTGTGGCCGACTAATGACTTCGTCACCCTCACCGCTTTGGCCGACGGGTTGGCGGAAGGGTCGGAGACGGTCGAGTTGGCCCTGAGCAATCCCACCGGGGGGTTGACACTGGGAACGCCCAGCCGGGCCACTCTCACCTTGAAGGAACCGGCGTTCCGCTTCGGGTCAGCGCCGAGCAGCGTGCCCGAAAGCGCCGGCGGCGTGACTATTGACGTGCTCCGGGACACTGATGACCCGATCCGCACACTCGCCGTGGACTACACGGCGACCAGCGGCAGCGCGACGGCCGGTGAGGATTTCACGCCCACGACGGGCACGCTGACGTTCCAGCCGGGACATAGTGCAAAGTCAATCACCATTCCTATCGTCAACGACTGCCTCATCGAAGGGCCTGAAGCCTTCTTCATCACCCTGAGCAATCCCACGCCGGGCGTCCTGCTGCCCAACCCGCCCGCGCTCAGGGTTTACATCACCGACAATCCTGAGTGCGGCTACTTCGTCGTGCTCGATCCTGAGGCCGCTGGCGACGGCGGCCTGGTCACCGACGAGGCCGCCGGCGTGTTCAACGTCACCGTCCGTCACACATCCATCCTGACCGCGCCCAGCTCGGTCAACTATCGGCTGGTGAACGAAAGCGCGCAGTGGGGCCTGGGCACGGCGACGCCCGGCCAGGATTTTACGCCGGTCAGCGGCACGCTGGTTTTCGCTCCGGGAGAGACCAACCGGACCTTCCCGATCCCGATTCTCAATGACAGGTTGGCCGAATTGGAAGAGGACTTCTTCATCGTGCTGGACCACCCCAGTGGCGGCGTGCCCGTGAAGGTGCAGGAAACGCGCGTGATCATCCGCGACGACGAGCTAAACCCCGTCCATGTGGATCCGGATTTCAAGCTCGAATCCCTGTTGTTGGGGTGTGGCCTGGGGTGGCTCTACCCTGTTGACCCCGTACCCGCAGTCCAACCCGATGGTCGCATCGTCCTCGTGACGAGGGGGGATCTGCCACCGCCGAACGAAGGACCGGGGCAGGTCCTGATCGTCCGCTTGCTCCCCGATGGCCGGCTTGACCCGACGTGGCACGCCGCAACGGTCAACCGCCGCGTCTCGGCTCTCGTGCTGCAAACCAACGGCCAGGTGCTGGTGGCTGCCGGGAGGAGTTGGCACGACGAACCCGACTTCGAAGTCAACGGCGTGTCAACGAAGTCGCTCCTCGCGCGTCTCAATGCGGACGGATCCCTCGATGCCACTTTCGTGGCGGAGATTCCCAGCGATGAGTGGATAAGCGAGTGGATACCCGCTCTGGCCGTGCAGCCCGATGGCAAGATCCTCGTTCTGACGGACTACAGTTTGGTTCGCCTGAATCCGGATGGATCACTCGACCAGTCGTTCCAGCCTGGCATCGGAGCGGGAGAACTCTTGGTCCAGCCCGACGGAAGCATCCTGATCGTCAACGGCGGGCTCATCCGGCTGAACTCCGATGGCTCGCTCGATCCAGACTACGCGTGCGAGATGGTCGAAGGGGTCCTGCAACCGACGGTCGAAGGCGTCCAGCAAGCAGCCCTACAGCCGGACGGACGACTGCTCGTTCTTCACTGGTCTGGGAACGATCTCCGTCTAACCCGGCTTGATGCCGACGGTAAGCGAGACCCTACTTTTGCCGCCGTGGGGTTCGGCCTGACGACCGCCCGCTTCCTCGCCGCCGCGGACGGACACATCTGGGTGGTGGGGAGATCTTACCCGTTTCCCGCCTTCCTGCTGCGGTTGGAGGCCGATGGCCGGGAGGATACCTCCTGGCGGCCAGCCCGGGTCACCGGGTTGGCACTCGGGGGCTTTAGCTGCAACACGGAAGTCATTGAACTACCTGACGGGAATCTCCTGGTGGCAGGTAACGTGGACATGCCGAACGGTCAACCGCGCCGCGGCCTGGCGAAATTGGCCGTCAACGTGCCCACGCCGCGCGTGGAAGTGGACGCCGCCAGCGCGGTCGTCCCGGAGAACGGCGGCAAAGTCCCGGTCAAGCTCGTGCGCTGTGGCGACAACGCGCAACCATTCACCGTCACCTGGCGCACCGAAGGCGGCACAGCCCAGCCCGGCAGTGACTACCTGCCGGCCAGCGGCACGGTGACCTTCGCCGCCAACCAGTCCGTGGCCACCATTGAACTCGAGTTGCGGGACAACCCCTTGCCGGACGGCGATCGCACGATCCGCTTGCGCGTCGAGCCGACCGAACCTGGCGCCCCTGCGATGCCGGAGGTCGAGCTGACGATCGCCAACGATGACTTGGGTTTCCTGCCGGGCGTAATCACCCGCCTGGCCAACGGAACGGTCTTGCTCAACCTTACCGGCCTTCCGGTCGAAGGCTCCGCCGTCCAACTTCATTCTTCGGATGACCTGTGCCTGTGGAAGAAGGACGACATCGACAACCTCATCGAGCATAATTTGGCTAGGTTCGCCGCGTCCGAAGCGACGCTTTGGCGGTACCTGGGTGACCTTGACCGTCAGTTCTACCGGCTCGTGGTGACGAACTCGGAATGACGTGCTACCGTCAGTCGAGAAAAGACCCTGTTATGCGCAGAATGCTACTCCTTGCGACGCGGGCCAGCAGTCAGCGGGCTGAAGCAGCACGGAGCGAAGCGTCGGGCGAACGGCCGATGGCTGCGCCCGTTGACCGGGCGCTTTGCCCGCAGGGCACCACGGCCAACCCTGAGACGCTTCGCTTTGCCGCCGGGCCGAGCCACGTCCGACGCCCATCCGAAGCGCTTCGATGTGGGGTGAAGGTCGTCGTGTCCAGCCTGATGGGCCTGTTCATCGGTCTGGCCTCGCCTGACGTTGGCGCGGCGGTGCCGACGAACTGGACCAAGATAACCCTTGCAGGGTTAGCGTATCCGCGCGCTGTCCATCATGGGAACGGGCTGTGGTTTGCAGTCGGAAGCACGCAGGGCGGCGGCGCCATTTACACATCCGCCGATGCCCAAACCTGGAAGCGGGTCAACCCGGGCGGCTGGCAGGGGCTTTGGTTGAACGACGTCCACTGGGGAGACGGCACCCGGGTTGTCGTGGGATCGGATTGGGGTGCGGAGCCAGACACGGGCTTGATCTTGACCTCAACGGACGGAGAGACGTGGACACGGCGGAACTCAGGAATTGACGATGAACTGAACGCCGTTGCTTACGGGAATGGAACTTGGGTGGTCGTGGGGAGGGCACGGCCTGACGAGACCGGTTTAATTCTGACCTCGGCGGACGGGCGGGTTTGGCAACGATCCGACGTCTGGATTGAGCACTCACTTGCAGACGTCCACTACGCCAACGGAATGTGGATGGCGGTCACCACTTGGAATGACGTTTGGATCTCTTCCGACGGCCAGAGGTGGACTTGGTCAGCCCGGCTGGAGGACCAATGGATTGAGCGCCTGCACTGCGGCAACGGCATCTGGATGACGGCAGGTGGTTCCATCCTCGCATCCGTAAACGGCTATCGCTGGACCCCAGTTCTCACCAATACCGATCTCAGCCTACGGAGCATCGCTTACGGCGACGACACCTGGATTGCCGTTGGAACTCTGGGGGGCCGCAACGTCATCCTCACCTCGCCGGATACGAGGCAATGGCAGGCACAAACGGTGACAGCCTATCCTGCGGCCATCCACTTCGCCGACGGCCTCTGGGTAGTGGCGTGCAGCGGCCAGGTCCTCACCGCCGCCGCCTCGAAGGCCGACACGGCCTGGCTGGCCATCGAGCCGTCCCCAGTGGCCAAAGGTCTCCAGGTGAGCTGCGTTGGCCCGAGCAATCACGTCTATCGGCTGCAACGGTCCGCCAACCTCAAAGACTGGGAAGAGGTCGCGGTCGCCGATCACCGCATCGCCGGCTTTGATGTGCGGGCTTCAGCGGACGCCGCGTTCTTTCGGGCAGCGCTGACGCCGTGGCCCGTGAAGCACCAGATTCAAAGCCTGGGCGACCCGTTCCTTTCTCCGCCGGCGGACAAGCCGTGGGAGCAATCGCGCTGGATCAAGTTCCTTATTCTGCTGGATGAGCCGGACCGGGTCTATTTCCAGGACAGTTCGAGATACCTCTTTCACTACGAATTCGCGCGGGAACGGTTCGCGCGCTTCGCCGGTCTCTCGGTGGAGGAATTCAACCGCCGGTCCTTGTATCAGGCAACCCGCGAGGTCGTCCTGGGCGCGGTGATCTTCCCGCCGGACCCGCTCGTGCCCGAGATCGGCCTCCAGTTTGTCGGGTATGATCCGTTTCCGCCGGAGCAGATCACCCAATGGTTCCGGCTGGTGCAGTCCCGGATCGCGGCGGCGCCCCAGGTCAAGTTCTTCTACCTCCCGGTCTTCGAGCAGGACGAGGCGACGCAGGCCGAGGCGGACTTCTTGGCGGCGCAGGGGATCGCCGTGAGTTCGGCCCACCGCTGGGCCGTCACCGATCAGTGTTATAGCCGGGGCTGGACGCTGGGGCGGCTGGTCCACCTAGCGCCGCAGGAAATCGCCGCCGCCTACGCCGACGGCCGCTTGCGGGCTGCGGACATCCTGCTCACGGATGCCGTGCCGGCGGAGGTCCCGCCCGTGGCTGGCATTCTCACGTTGAGCCCGGCGACGCCCAACTCGCATGTTGCGATCCTCGCGCAATCCTTCGGCATCCCCTTTGGCTACGTGGCGGAGTGGGCGGAGCAACAGCAGTTCCTCAAATGGGCTGGCCGGGAGATTCTGCTGATGGTCTATCCGACGGAATGGGGCGGAGAGGTGAGCGCGGTGAATGCTGAGGAGCGATTGGCCCTGGAACATCGGCAACGGTTGCTGGAGTTGAAGCAGCCAAGTCCCATTGCGATCGTGCCCAAGCAGTCGATGGGGTCCATCACCGTCTCGACGGCGGGTTTGGTCCCAGCCGACATCCGCTACGTGGGTGGCAAGGCCGCCAACTTCGGCGTGCTGGTGCGGACCATTCCCGAGCACACGCAAACGGAGGCCGTCGCCTTCACGTTCGACCTGTGGGACCAGTTTCTAGACCAGGTGCTCGTTTCCGGCAAGAGCTTGCGCCGGACGATCGCGGAACGGTTGAGCGCGCATCAGTACCCGCCGAACATGGCCGCGCTGAGCGGAGACTTGGCGGCGATTCGCCGGCTGTTCACCCAGGAAGCCGACTTCAGCCCGGCGCAGCAGCAAGCCATCCTGGCTACCCTGGCCGGTTTCGATCTGCACCGGAAGATTCGGTTCCGCAGTTCGACCAACGTGGAAGACGCCGAGCGGTTCAGCGGGGCCGGGCTATATGACAGTTACAGCGGTTGCCTGGCTGATGACCTGGATGGGGACACTCGAGGTCCGAGTCGGTGTGATCCCACCGAGGCCAACGAGCGCGGGGTGTTCCGGGCGATCAAGAAGGTCTATGCGAGTTTCTACAACGACAACGCCTTCGTCGAGCGGCTGCGGCATGGGATCAACGAGGCCGAAGTCGGAATGGGCCTGCTGGTGCACTACTCGTTTCCGGATGAGATCGAGCAAGCCAACGGTGTGGCCACGCTGAAGATCACCCGTGCCCACGAGCCGGCGGCGCGGACGGTGGAGGCCGAGTTGGTGACGCAGGCGGGAGCGGTGTCCGTGGCCAACCCGGAGGCCAACGCAGCGCCGGAGGTGGTGCGCGTGCACCGCTCCGGTTCAGCGGCGCCCACGCTGACGCGCCAGCAGCAGTCTGGGTTGGTCCTGCTGGGCGCCACGGTGCTGGCGTGGCCTGCGGACTATGAAACCCTGTTTGTTCTCTTGGATCGAGCGGCCCAGGCCTACTGCGCTTTGTTCCCGGACAAGGCCGACGTCACGTTGGACCTCGAGTACAAGCAGATTGCCCCGGGCCGGCTGATCGTGAAGCAGATTCGTGAGATTCCGCGCGTCGAGCTCACCGCGCCGCTGGTCGTGAACGACGTCGAGCAAATGGTCGTCCTCCAGTACTCCGGGGCTCTCCGGGCCGGAGGAACGCTTATCGACTTGTTCTCGAACCATCGCTTGAAATCGGCGTGGCGGTTCCGGATGTCGCCGCTGGGCCTCAGCTTGCTCGTCGACGGGACCTATCGTGATGGCGACACGAACAAGACGGCCGGTGGTCCGATCGGTGGTTTCCCGGAAGCTCAGTTCACAGTGGAGCACGATCGCGTCGTCTATTCCTGGCGGTGGGGGGAAGGCGAGACGACGCGGATGGTCCGTTTGAACCTGACGTTTCCCTACGACCTCGAAGGCGCGGACCTGCCGCTCGTCTTCCTCAGTGACGCCGTGATGGAGCTGGGTGTGGAGTATGCGACCCCGCAGCCGTTCCTGCGGTGGTGGGAGCCATGGACATGGGGAACCCGGACCAACGAGGTGGCCCTGCTGGAGCCTCTCGAGCGGTTGCAGCAGGGTACGCGAGCGGCCTCCTTGTCGCTCACCGTTGGCAGGATGAGTATCGTATCCGAGTACGACTACTGGAATCTTGTTGCACCCGAGGGCACGAGCGGCCCCGGCTACCGCACCGATGGTGGAACCGAGGCCCTGGCCCGATTCAAGGAGACCCGCATCACGGGTCTGGCTTCCCGGCCCATTGTTCTGCGGAGTGATTTCTCGCAAACCTACGCGACCTGGCACCACAACGTCCATGAGAATTTCCTGTTCGAGCCCGGCATGGAACCTGGGATCGATCCTGAGCTTCTGGCCGAGCTCAAGGCCGCCAACGTCAAAGCGCTGATCATCGGCGGGCAGTGCCCCAAGCCCCCTTGCGGGGTGGGACGGATCGATTGTGAAGAGCTCCGTTGGCGCGAAAAGTCACTGACAGGGGTCGGAGTTCGACTCCTGGGTTTCGACGGCACGCTGCGAACACCCACGCCGTGAAGACACGCGTGCGCGGAAAGGAACGAACCGTGAAACAACCCCTATCCAATGCTTCTTTCGGGTTTCGTCGGTCCAAGACTCGCTTGTCGCTGCAGGGCACGCTTCGCGCGGTTCACCACGGCGCGGCGAACTGGTAGGTGCCAGAACCGACTTCGAACACAGCCAGATTGTCCTCCCTGCGCAAGAGCTTCACTCGTTGGGCGCCGCCGGCAGGCTCACCACCTTCGGTCACTGCGGTGGCGTCCCTCGTCGGCACACCGACAACGGCCGTGGTGTTCACCGGCACTGTCACCTTCAGAATGAACCGAGCGCCCTCCAGCTTCCACTCGCAGGCGATGCGCCCGCGAATCGAGTCGTAGTGACCTTTGGCCCACGTCACGCCGCCGCCCGGACGCGGACGGATGATGAACTGTTTCCAGCCGGGATGCTGCTCGTCCGGGTTGAGGCCGAGGATGTGCCGAATCATCCATTCGCCCACCGAGCCGAGCGCCCAATGGTTGAACGAGTTCATGCCGGGGTCCTGAAAACCGCGGCCTTTCACGTAGCCATCCCACCGTTCCCAAATCGTGGTCGCGCCGTTCTCGATCATGTAGCCCCACGACGGAAAAGTCCGATTCGTCAGCAATTGCCAGGCAAGATCATTGGCGCCACCGCGCGTCAGCTCCAGCAGGAGGCGATGCGACGTCTGGATGCCGGTCGAGATGTGGTCTTGATAACGATGGACGCCTTCGATCAGATGCGCCGCCGCCTTGGGGCGAAGCTCCTCCGGCAGCAAATCGAAGTGCAGCGCCAGCGCGTAACCGGCTTGCGTGTCGCCCTGGATGCGGCCATCGGCCTGCACAAAGGCGCGGTGGAAAGCGGCTTTGATGTCGCTGAACAAGGACGAGTAGCGTTTCGCGTCCTCGGCGCGGCCCAGGGCCTCGGCCATTTTCGCGACGGTCTCGGTCGAGTGGGCAAAGAAGGCGGTGGCGAGCACTTCGTTGGGCACCGCGCCGCCTTTGGCCGGCCAGTTGGCCTGCTTGATCCAATCGCCGTTCAGCCAATCGTTGTAGTCGTTGTGCCGGGCCTTTCGCCAGATCAGGTCGGGATTCTCGCGGCGGATGAACTCGACCCAGCGTTGGGCGGACTCCCAGTGTCGCTCCAGCAACCGCGTGTCGCCGTAGTTCAGGTAACAACGCCACGGAACGACCGCGCCGGCGTCGCCCCAGGCCGGAACGCCGGTGAAACGATCGTTGCGTCCAAACGGATGCGGCGAGAAATCGGCGTAACGCCCGTCATCGGCCTGGGCATCGCGGATGTCTTGCGTCCACTTGGTAAAGAAGCCGGCCATGTCCATGTTGAAGACCGCGGTTTGGGAGAAGGCCTGGATGTCGCCCATCCAACCGAGGCGCTCGTCGCGTTGCGGGCAATCGGTCGGCACGCTCATCAGATTGGCGCGCTGCGTCCAGAGGATGTTTTGCCACAGCTTGTTCAGCATTGGATCGGAGCACTCGAACCGGCCCACCTCCGGCGCGGCGGAGTTGAATACGCGGCCCACCAGTGAAGCCAGCGCCGGCTTCCGCGACAGGCCGCTGATTTCGACGTAACGGAACCCATGCTGCGTGAACAGCGGTTCGTAGGTTTCGGGGCCATGCGAGTCTCTGCCCGTGGCACCCCTCACCCCATCCCTCTCCCCTCGGAGAGGAGAGGTTTTCCGAAGGACGGGTGAGGCAAAGTTCACGGGAAGGTGTCTGCTGCCGCGCAGCGTGTAGCGGTCCACTTGGGGCGCGCCGCGCAGGTTGGCGGTGTAAATCGTGCCATCGTCGTTGAGCATCTCGGCGTGGCGAATCGTCACGGTGGTTCCAGCCGGGCCGTCGAGCGCCACGCGGCAACGGCCCACCATGTTCTGCCCCAGATCGAAGACGAACACGCCGGGCTTCGGCTCCGTGAGCGCAATCGGCTTCAGTTCCTGGATGACGCGAATGGCCTCGTTCGGTTGAGCGACAACCCGCGGCGTGGCCGCCGACGTCAGGAGGCTTTGGGATTGCGGATTGCGGATTGCGGATTGCGGATTTGAAGTCAGAGCCTCCTCACGTCGGCTACCCGGCAAGGAGGCGATGTCACGGGTTTCCGCCGCCAGCCAGCCCTCAGGTTTGAAGCCCGCTTTGTCCCAGCCCGGCATTTCGCGCCGCGCGTCATAGTTTTCGCCGTCGAGCAGGTCGGAACTGCGGATCGGCCCTTCCTTTGTGGCCAGCCAAGCGCCATCGCTCACGAGGGTCATGCGCCGGCCGTTGGCCAGTTCGATTTCCAACTGCGCCAGCAAGTACGGTTTCGGCCCATAGACACCGCGCAGCGTTTGGATGAGGCCATCGGACATGCCGATACGCCCGGCATACCAGCCATCGCCCAGCAACGCGCTGATGGCATTGTCGCCGGCGCGCAAGAGCGAAGTCACATCGTAGGTTTGATACTGGACGCGCGTGTGGTAATCGGTCCATTCCGGCGGCAGGACGCCGTCGCCGACGCGGAGGCCATTGAGGCGCAATTCGTAAAGGCCGAGAGCGGCGGCGTAAACCGTGGCGCGCTTCACCGGACCGGCCAACCGGAATTCCCGGCGCAGCATGGTGACGGGCTGGGCGGCGGGGCGTGTGCCGGCGCTGGAAGCCGGCTGGCCGTCCACGAGAAACGGCTTCGACCAGCCGGCGTCCTCGATGCTGTCGAGGGCGGTGACCTTCGCGCCGGTCGTGACGTTGCGGCCGGCGGCCAGCGCCTGCATTTCGGCCAGCGCGAAACCGTGCTGATTTTCGTTGCGCCGCCGCAGCTTGGTGGCGGTGAGCCGCACGCAGCGCGCCGTGACGGGCTTGAACTCATAGACCGGCGCATTGGTGCCGGGGCCGGCGACATCCTCGTTGGTTTGGTCCACGACCAAGCGCGGCGCCGTGAATTCCGGCGAGTCGGCGACCTCGAGGCGGAAGCGAAGAGGGAACAAGAAGCCCGGCGTGTCCGGCTGCCAGTTGAAGGGGCGGGCCGGGAACAGCCGCACGGCGTCAAACTCCCGAGGCTGGCCCAGGTCAAGCATCACCCATTTGGCGGTCTCGGCGTTGGTGGCCAGGGCGGAGTGATAGCCGTTGCGGGCCGGGATGGTCGGGGGCACGAACGCCGGATGCGCGATCCATTGAGCTTTCCAGTCGGACGGCTGGAGCAATCCCATTTGCCAGAAGGCCGGCTCGCTCCAAGCAGAAGGTTTTCCATTCTTGTCCCAGCAGCGGACCTTCCAGAAAACGCGCGCGCCCGATGGCAATGGTTTTCCGGCATAAACGACTTGGATGGATTGGTCCGAATCAACTTTGCCGCTGTCCCACAAGTCGCCGGTGTGGCGCGCGAGACCGGCTGGCATGCTGGCGGCGAGAAGGCGATACGCCGTTTGCTTCTGCCCGCGCTCGCTGGAATCCAATGTCCAGCTCAGGCGCGGCTGCGCGGCATCGATGCCCAGAGGATTGACCAGGTATTCGCACCTTAAGTGCCTGGGTGCCACTCCGGCCGCGAGCGGCCAGGCAGTGCCAAGGAAAAGGGCGGCTGCCACGAGCGGCGCTTTGAAAATAGGTTTCATGGTTTCATTGTCGGAGGAAGGATGAGCCGAATCGGCTTCTTGACAAGCCAAAGCATGCAGTTATCAATCACTTCCATGAAGCGAGTTCCACGGTGCATAAACCGGCTGACTGAAGCAACGATCGCGTCCGTTTTGGCGCAACGCGGTTTCGCATAACAATACTGTTATGCCACTATGCACTTCCAATCCCTAAGCGGCGACTCGAGATCGGCTTTAGCAGGCCGGAATGTCAGCAATGCATTTACATTGATTGAGCTGTTGGTTGTCATCGCGGTATTCGCGATTTTGGCCGCGCTCCTTCTTTCAGTGATCGCTGGTGTGAAAAGAAAAAGCCAGCAGGCTAATTGTGTTCATAACTTGGGCCAGTTGGGTATCGCTCTCCAGGGATTCGTCGCGGACAACCACATGTACCCCTTGGAGGCGAATGTGCAATATGCTGGAGGCGGTAGTCCTGAAAGTCTGACGGGTTGGAAAACCGCCTTGCAGAATGAGTTGTCTAAAAGCGAGCCCGTTCGTACTACTAACCGATGGTTTGAAAAAGGTGTGTGGGATTGTCCTGCAGCCCAGCGACCGTCTGACCTTCCTAAGTCCATGGGATATGTGGATTATGGCTACAATAGTCGCGGTGTGTTTAGTTTGGGTCGAGACCGCGACTCATTGGGATTGGGTGGTCATCAGGGACCAGCGACGAGCAAATTCGTTGACACTTCCGCTGTAAGGGACTCAGAAATCGTCAATCCTACGGACATGATGGCAATTGCCGACTCCTTCATGGGAAACGGTACGAACATCATGGATGGTGGAGGGTTCTGGCGCACTCCCGAGATCCCGCATAGTTGGAGCTTCTGGCCGAACAATCAGCAAGTTGCGAAACGCACTTCGGCGCGGCATCTGGGAAAAGCCAACGTGGCGTTTTGCGACGGCCACGTCGAATCGTCGACCTTGAAATCGCTTTTTGAAGATACGAGCGACGCAGCATTGAGCCGGTGGAATCGGGATCACCGACCCCATTTTGAACGGCTGATGCAATGAGCACCGCATGCAGCAGACCAAGCCACAGGCATGGCTTAGTTCGAGAGGACCGTATATTTGAGTTGGGCGTAGTGATTCGTGGACGTTTCATGGCTAACCAGTGCGCTGCAGCGAATTGACGCCCCGCTGGGCCGTCGGACGGTTCGGGGCGGTTCGGGAGCAACCAGTGCCGCCGGAGCGCGTCCCCGGCGGCGGTCGCTCACCTCTGGTGTTCGGCAGCAGCAAGCGTCATGGAGATTTCACTTTGAAAAGAGATCCATTCGGAATCGCGGCAGGCGGCGAGCAGCGGTTGCGTGAGGCTATCGAAGCTCAGGTGCGGCAAAAGCATCAGGACGAGCTGTCCGCCGCCACCGACCAATCTCAGGAAGCTGCCATCGAGGAGAAGATTCAGCAGGAGATTAAAGAGCGGATGAAGCAGGTTGGTTCGCCGCATTCCCTTTGGAGTTCGCAGTAATTGTGAGGCCGAAAACCCCCTGTCACTGGCGCCGGTTCGCGCCGTCAGTTTGCCTGGAAGTCGCTGGTCGTCCTGACCCTTAACAAGGCAGTTCGAGCGTGGCCAATTGAACCGCAGAGACGCGATGAACGCTGAGAGGAATGAAAAAGAGCCGATTCAGATTGGGTCACTGAACGGTGAATGGTTTCCGACCGGCCTGAAACTCAATCTTCTCTGCGTCCCTCGCGTCTCTGCGGTTTCCTTCCGGCTTCCCTGACTGCATAGAGACGGCTAAGTCATTGGCTCGGCGTCGCTGACCTCTGGCGGCAGGCATGAATACTTGATTCACTCATACCGCAGCGCCACCATGGGATCGACCTTCGACGCGCGGCGGGCGGGAAAGAAGCAAGCGACCAGCGCCACGACTGCGAGCACGCCAATCACGGTGACGAAGGTCAACGGGTCCGTGGCGGTCATCTCGGAGAGGAGACGGCCCAGAACGCGTTGGAAGGCCAGCGCGCCCGCCAGACCCGCCGCCAAGCCGAGTCCCGCCAGACGAAGGCCGTGGCGCATGACCATCTGCAGGATGTCGCGCACCTCGGCCCCCAGGGCCATGCGGACGCCGATGCGCGGACTGAGCGCCTTTGAGCGCGATCGGTTCGCCGTCACCGCTCAGATTGAACACGCGGCCGAAGCCGGCGGCGGCGAGGCCCTCGAACGACCGGCTCTGCTTCCGCCAATCGATGAAGTCCGGTCTCGAAGACGAACTTTGGTTGATTTTGTTCTCGAAATCCGTGGACCAGATCATGACCAGGCGCTCCGGCTCGCGGAACGGCAACGGGGTGAGCAGCACCTTGTGGACGAGACTGAACAAGGCCGTGTTCGCGCCGATGCCGAGCGCGAGCGTCAACACGGCGATGGCGGAGAAGCCGGGGTCTTTCCCCAGCAGGCGCAGGGCGAAACGAAGGTCATTCATTGGTTCGTTGTCCGTGGTCCGTGGTCAGTCGTCAGTCGTCAGTTATCAGTCGTTCCATTCCAGGTCCCACTCGCTGCATTCCGCGTTTGCTCCATTCATCATTCATCATTCATCATTGGCACCATGGCACCGCCATCGGCGGGCTTTCTTACCGCCTGCACGTATTGGAAATAAAAGAAGTTCAGCGCAAGGAAGGTGATCAGGACCGAGGCGATGGTGGCGAGGAATCGGGCCTCCTGCGGTGCGGCAAAGGCAACGAGGTAGATGATCGCCATGCCGAAGATGAGAAAAAGCCGGCACGAGTTCCTGACCCGCGACACGACTGCCCTGGCATCAAGCAGCAATCGTGGCGCCAGGGCCACGCCGCCCCAGAAACTGAACATGCCGAGTTGAAACACCACCATCGCCAGCAACGGCGCCTGCGGATTGCTCCAGGGCGCAAGCCCCATCATAAACCACTCGAACAAGAGACCGAGGCTGCCGGCGGCCAAATAATAGATCAGGATTGCTCCCGGCTCGCTCAATCGCCGGCTGAGGATTTTGTCCAGAAAACGAACCGCCACCAAAAAGGGAAGGAAAGCCAGGATCGTGGGAAGAATCCAGCCTCCATAGCTGTGCTTTAACACCCCCTGAGTGATGAATTCTTCGAGTCCAGCCACCAGGAGACCGACGCCGTAAAAACTGAGAGCAGTTTGCTTTTTTGGCAGCGTCATGAAATTCCGTTTCCTTTCCCTTTCAACTCGAGACCACCTTCGCATCGACAGAGGCAGCGCGACAGGCCGGCCGCCCCATGGCAGTCTGGCTGAGCGGACCGTCGGTCTGAAACTAATGACTTTCGGAAATTCTGAGCGTCGGCACTGGCCGCAATTGTCCCGCAGGGACAGGCGAGAACAGCCCAGCGTTTGAACGCTGGGTGCGCGCAGTAATAGGTACCAAGCCCCGCAGGGGCGAAAGAGAATCTGGGACCAAAGGCCGTGCTCTGTCGTCCCTGACGGGACTGCGAACCTCTGGCGGCCAAAACCCAGCGTTGAAACGCTGGGCTATCGTCGGTCGTCCCTGCGGGACGGGTTCGACAGGGCAGTCTGAATTCCCGAAAGGCATTAGGGCTAAAGCGACAACAAATATTCAACCAGTTCATCAATTGCTTGCTCCGTTAAATGAGACGTGCGGCCATGCAGATCGCTTCGATTCTGCGTGGTCAACATCTCCCGCAGTGTGGCGGCGGAGCCGTCGTGCAGATAAGGGGCGGAGCGCCACAGCTCCACCAAGACCGGCGTATCGAACCGATCAGACTGCTTGTCTTCGGCCGGTCTTTCCCATAGACCCGAAAAACGCTCGTGGGCCGTTCCCACATCATAAGCGGCAAAGTCCGTAAACATCGGCGGCGGGTGGCAGACCGCGCAGCCGGTTCCGGCACTCATAAAGAGTTGCTTTCCGCGCTCGGCTGCGGCGGACAACTGGCCGTTCACCAAGTAAGGGCTGGGAACCGGCCGCAGCGACGCCAGATACGCATCGATGGCGGCAGGCACCTCTTCGGGCTGTTGGCTGAAGAGAATGTGATGGAGGCCCGCGCGCACCGCCACTTCCGCGCTGGCCCGCACCCCCAGCGCCATGACCGGGGCCGTCTGGTGACTCCACAACAGGGCCTTCGTGTTTTTCGGATTGCCGACGCCGTCATTGCGGAGGTCCCAATTTAACCCGTCAGCCCGACCGTCGGCATCGTGGCAACTGGCGCAGCTCTGCCACTCTTGGAAACAGAGCCCGGCGTCATTGAACAGCATCTCGCCTTTGCGGATGAGGGATGGCTCGCGATCGGGACCCAACGGCAACGCCTCGGCTCTCGGTTCCGAGGCCGTCAAATCAATCCGGCACAGGTTGTCGGAGAAGTAATTCGCCACGTAGAGTCGTGCGCCGGCCACCGCCAGGGCGCGGGGGCCGTTGCCGGGCAG
>ERZ1292640.156-Hain-H43-02um-R1-156-length-54739-cov-6_pt1 | contig 54739 bp, 54 predicted proteins | sample MGYA00564404_ERZ1292640 | MGnify/ENA primary metagenome ERZ1292640 (study PRJEB36523, sample SAMEA6512636) | groundwater metagenome | collected 2019-01-08 | study: AquaDiva: Metagenomics assemblies of 32 groundwater samples | reverse complement strand
TAGCCGGCCAAGCAAATGCGAAGCCAGTGGAGCCCCATAGGGGCGACACACTTGACGCCAACCGGCATGGCGGTTGCACGGGTTGGGGAGTGGTCAAACCCGCCAGACTCAAGATCTGGTCGCTTAGTGCGTTCAGCAGTTCGAGCCTGCTCCCGTGCATGAATTATTTTTCTAAAAAAAGAACTAAGGAAAAAGACTTTGCCAGAGTGGCTGGCAGTGTTCTTTTGGGATAGCAACACTTTTCTTTCTAAGAAAAGGGGTGCGTTGCAAGCCTGCTCCCGTGCAGTTCTATTTTACAGAGATGAAGAAACGAATGATTGAAGCGATGATATTTGACAGGGATGGCGTCATCATCGACTCGGAAAGGGTTCACATCGAATCAGTTGAGCAATCGCTCAAGGCTTTTAAGCTAAAATTTAACAGGAAGGATTTCGAGTTCATGATGGGCGTACGCCCGGACGATTACAAGGAAATTTTCCTAAAAAAATATCCTGTCGATTGGGAAAAATACAGAGCACTTCAGCGCACCAAATTCTATGAAATACTTTCAAAAGAACACTCAATAAAAGAAGTTGTCTCGCTGGTAAGGGAGCTTAAAAGAAGAAAATATAAGTTGGGGATGGCAACTTCATCCAGAAAAGAACCAACAACTAAGATACTAAAACTTGTGGGGCTTGAGAAAGCATTTGACGCCATTGTTACTATGGAAGAGTGCACAAAAAGAAAACCAAATCCTGAACCTTATCTCAAAGCTGCTGAAAAACTAAAAGTGGAACCTAAAAAATGCCTGGTCTTTGAGGACTCGCAAATCGGACTAGAATCAGCAAAAGCGGCCGGAATGAAGTGCATAATTATAAAGACAAATGATTTCAAACAGGATTTCTCAAAAGCAGATATGGTTTTGGAACAAAAAGAAGTTAACTTCCAAAGAATCAAGAGTTTTATCAAAGGCGACTGACATGGAATGCAAGAAGACTCAAAATTTGAAGAAGTGCAACTGCACTTATGATTGCGAAAAGAAAGGAATATGCTGCGAGTGCGTCAAATATCATCGAGAGAGAAAAGAGTTGCCTGCTTGTTACTTCTCAAAGGAAAAAGAAGCGACATATGACAGAAGCGTGGATAACTATCTCAAAAAGTAAACTTGCAACAAACACTACTTTTTCTTTATTGAAGCAAATCCGGGCAAATATTTCGGTTTCTTTAGCCCGTCAACATCAAGCACAAGAGGAGTGTCAGAAATCGCATATTTCCCCATGTAAAGCTCCCACACTTGGCGCTCTTTTAGAAACTCTTCCACAGAAACCATGCCTTTCAAATAAAGCGCGTCTTTTACAAAAGCTCCGCCGGCACCAAGATCATAAGTTCCTCTTTTCGCCCTCAATGTCAAATAATATGCATCTTCTTCAGAAAAATATTTTCTCATCTCTTCAAAAGTCTCATAGAAAGATTTCTTTTGCGCAGTGTGTATTGCAATCACTCTCCCCGCATAATTCTTTAGTTGTGACTCAAGATTCACCCCTTGGGCTTTTTCAACATAAACAGCCAAGCCCTCATCTGTTTCTGTGGTTTCCTTTGAAAGCCCTTTTGAAAATATCATGTAAGGCTGTATCGCTCCGTTAAGGCTTCTATAAATATGGGCTTCAATCTCGTGCACTATTGCCCTCTTAAGCTCGTTCTCGGAAACGCAGAGTTCATCAGAAACGGTAATTTCGCGGGTGAAATGATTCACCGAGAATTTTGCGACTGAATTTTTCAGCACTACTTTGTAAGGAATTTTCCTGCTTTTTAAGAAAGTTGTTATCTCAATAACAGCCTTCTCTGCCCCCACATTTTTTTCGTCAGGAACTGTTTCCTTCTTGAGCATTTCAAGAGCAAGCGAAACTGTATCCTTTTCAACATCCCCAAAATATTCCTTAGAGTTTTCTGAAAAATTAGGAGAGCCAATGCTTCTTATCAGCTCCATGTTCTCAAAAAGATCCAATATCTTTCGCTCATAAAGCAAACTCAACGATTCAGAACCTAATCTTGGAAGGAGCTCTTTTAGTTCACGCTTGTAAGTTTCAAACGCAGGGGAAATTGAGAAATATGCATAAAGAGGATTTCTTGAAGGATAAGTAAATGTCGGGTTATATTGTTCCTTTTTTTTAAGCGCACCAAAGAATTTTTCCTTCTCCGATGCAAGATTTGTCGGAGTGAGGTAAAAAAGCATGTTTGTTTCAACGGATGAAGTGAGCTGACACACCCTCTGATCAATCGCTATGAAATCTACAAACGCTGCCTTCATCATTACACGAAAAAAGGAGCGCTATCAAAGTTATTAAACCTAATTAAAGAGAAAAAAAACAAATCGAGCGGCGCTATTTTGATTGCTTTTCAAGATCCTTGTTTTTTGAATTTGTCTTGTACCTAATCAGCCTCAGCCACTGCTGGATGACCATTGTACCCAAGAACTTCATAAAAGGACCCGGCATAAAATTCACTTCTATCACAACCCATTTGCCTTTGTGTTCCATCAAATCTACTGCGCAAATGTCCATCCCCAACACTTTCGCCGTTTTTCTTGCGGTTTCTATCATTTCGGGGCTAGGATTGAAAAGTTTTGCCGTACCGCCCCTTGAAATATTCGCCCTCCAATCATTTTTCTTCGATGTTCTTTTCACTGCAAGGACATATTTTCCTATGACATAGCATCTGACATCAAAGCTTTTGCCCTTGATGAATGTCTGGGTGCAAATAAATTCTTCAAAAAGGTGAACTGCGTCAAGGATGCTGTCCATCTGCTCCTTGTTGTTTACAAGTACAACTCCTTTACCCGCAAAACCCGATATTAATTTCATCACGAAAGGATAGCCTGTTTCTTCAACGCTGTACTCGGCGTATTTTGGAGAAATAAAAAGAGTGCTTGTGACGCTGGAGATGGCTGCGTTTGAAAGCATTTGAGAAGTGAAAAATTTGTGGTTTGTAACTTGATACGATTTCAAATTAAGAGGACAATAAGCAGAACTGTCTTCAATTGCCTTTAGAACGGCTTCTCCGAGCAAAAAGTCCTTTGAGGAAATTCTCGGGTATATCGCGTCAAACGCCAACAAATTCTGATCCTTGTAAAATAATCCGACTTTTCCTTCCGAAGTCTGTATCTGAACCTTGTCAATAGGGACAAAAAGAACTGAAGGAAAATATTCCTTTGCTTCCACAATGAGGGAATTCACGGTGGATTTTTTGTATTTCTTTGAACCGATAATCAGTAGCGAAGGATACTTCAGTTTCATTTCAAAAACCTCCCGAAAATGGTTCTTGAAATTATTCCTTTTATTTCTTTGAGATCATCTATCAAAGTCAATCTGGAGGTGGCAAGTTTCATTTGCTCTGCCAAAAATAATGCCACGTTCTCTTCCATATTCTCCGAACAAACCTTGTTGAACGCAGCCCACGGGACAATCGGCTTAACATCAATGACTTTTCCCTTAACCATGTCAACTCTTGCAATATCATACCCTGAAACTTTTGCGGCGAGAATGGCATTTTCCTGATCTTTTTCAGTGGGACGATAGAAAGTTCCCTTGTCAATATTGACCGGAACATCATCAACCATCTTTCTCTTTATCGCATAAATCTTTTCACCAATCACTGCGCAAGAAATAACATCATCTTCAATAAATTCTCTCAGCATAAACCCGTCCATTTCTGTTCTGATGCTTTTCACGAATGAATTTAAATCTCTACCGTTATTCACTACAAGAGATTGCTGAACCGTTCTTTCTTTGAAAGATTTTGCGACAAGAGGGTAGGAAATGTGCTTTGATATTCTTTGAATATTCTGACCGGAACCGGAAGTTATGGTTCTTGGGATATTCACCCGTCCTTGGGCAAGCGCAACAAACTGATATGGCTCGTTAAAGCCCATGTAATATGACCCTGGAGAAACATTCACATAAGTCCCCCTTAGTTTTAGCTCTTCTAAGAGCGGCTCAATGAATGGAGCAAGAGAAAGACGCACCTGAATGAACACTCCGTCATAAACCGCAAGTTCTTTTCCTAGCGATTTGATAAGAGTGCCTTTTTTTCTGCTTACAAGACTCACTTTTGAGATGCGCAAATACTTTGCATTAACCCCCCTCTCTTCAAGGGCAGTAACAAAGGGCTCGGCAAACTTCTTTTTTTCAGCCAAAACAAGTGCACGCATAGGTTTCACAGCCCAAAATCCAACTATTCATAAAAGCAAAATCCTTAATAACCGCTAACTCGTTATACTTATTGAAAAGAGATGGTAAAATTGTCAAAAAGAAAAGAAGTCATTGGGCTTGTCGAGATTGTTAGAATACTTGGCAAGAAAGGAATCGCCAAAAAAAGGGCGTTATTTGATACGGGCGCCACAAGAACTAGCGTTGATGTTAGAGTTGCTGCGAAAGCTGGCATCGGGCCGATTATTTCAAGCGTGAAAATAAAGAATTCTTCAGCGCCAAATGGGTACACCAGAAGGGCAATAGCAGAGGCAGTTATAATTGTTAAGGGAAAAAGAATTCACACTGGCGTGAATATTGAAGATCGAGAAGGAATGCCCTACTCGGTTCTCATCGGAAGGGATGTAATCCACGATAATTTTCTTATAGATGTGGCAAAATCACACACAAGCTTTAGAGTGAGGGATTCTAAAAATGCAAAAGAAAGAACTAGACTTCAGCAATCTTAATGAAAGCAGTCTTAACACTGTAAACGAACTTCATGCACTCTTTCCGCATTGGAAAAGAATATCAGTTCTCAAAAAGATAAAGAAAACTCTCAAAGGCGAGGACTTAAGATTTGTAGCCAAGGCCGATGGCAAAATAATTGCTCACATGAAGGTAATGATTGGAAAGGGAATTCATAAACACAGAGCAGAAATGACTTCGCTTATAGTTCATCCAGGACATAGAAAAAAAGGGCTCGGCTTAGGACTAGTAAAATTTACTCTAAAAAATGTTCCTGACAAAATAAACCTCGTGATACTTTCAGTAGATAGAAAAAACAAGGCCGCAATCAGTCTTTACAAGAAAGCCGGATTCACTAGTTATGGAATGCTAAAAGGAGCTTCCTTTGTAAAAGGAAAGTTCACGGATAATTATCTAATGCAGAAAAGAATCTGATTAGGCGCCCAGTTCTTTAAGAAATTTGAATTAAATACTGGACTCACCGGGAATCGAACCCGGATCTTATCCATGCCATGGATACGTGCTACCGTTATACTATGAGCCCAATTTTTTTCTTATTGCCCTTATTGCCCGACTAGGCACTAAAAGTTGGTGATGATTAGTTTTAAATACCTGAAAGTCGTATTTTTGGCATGGCGAACGTAGTTCTTAATCCTAAAGAGGTATTCGAAGAAGTGATGGATGAGCCAAAAATGGCCGATGCGCTCAAGATTGTTTTAATTTCAGGACTAGTTTTTGGAATAGTTGGACTAATACTTACACAGAATGTAATGGCTCTTGTTGCAGCACTTTTGGCTACAACAGTACAGTGGTTCGTTTTCAGTGGAGTATTATGGCTCTTTGAATTCATGTTCAAGAAAAAGAAGAAAAGCTTCAGAGAAAGAAGTTTTGACGAGATTGCTTCCGCAGCTGGAAAACTTTGGACACTCCAATTATACTTCGCGTTTGTAGCATTATTCTCAATAATCTTTATCGTGATCCACCTTCCTTTCAACTTCATATTTTTCGGACTATTTGTTATTGCAATAATAGCTCTTTTTGTAGCGTTTGTTAATGCATCATTTACCCTTGTGAAAGTGACTCTTGACGCAGATAACTCAAAGGCAGCGGTTGTCTGGGTTCTAATGATGATCCTAAACGGACTCATCTATGCAATAATATCCCCCTTCCTTTGGGCAATTGTATAAAACCACTCAAATGCCCCAAAAGGCTCTAAAATACTCATTTAACAAGTTCTAAAATAAATTAATTATATATTATGTATAAGATACTCCGTTTTTCGTATATATTAGTAAGATTTTTAAACCTGAGAGTAAGGAAGTATGTTTATGAAGAAGACATGCGCCGACTGCAAAGTTTCGTTCGATGCTAAGATTGACGAGCTTGAAGAAGGCGACGCATTGAATTGCCCGGAGTGCAACCTCGAGTACACCATAGTTGCCGACAAGAAAGGCAAACTAAGGCTAATGGAGACAAAAGAACTCGAGATGGAAGAGACAGAAGATGAAGACGAAGAGTCTTCTGACGATGCAGACTCCGACGACGGCGAGTGAAAAATCCACTGGATTTTTCACGTCACAAAATGAGTGAATAAAACTCATTTTGTTCGAGTAATGACGTCCGCCTTAAAAAGAGCTTATCCTTGACCCCAGAACGGTCAAAAATCTACTCTCGCCCAGCGCAAGCACAGGCAAAACCTTATTATCCTTCAAAGCATAATATTTTTTATGCCAAGATTAACAAAACGAAAACTAACGGAAAGAAAGACACCCATCCTGCCCGGGTTTATTATGCCAAAAAAAGTGATTTATACTCCCAATCAGCTTCTTCAGAAGAAACAAGAATTGACAACGCTCCAAAATCATTTTAACTCAATAAATAACAGTCTTACCGTGGCCAGAAACAATGCCGCTCACAATGAACAGCAAGCCAGAAGCCTCGCAATGACAGGCGAAGGAAAGGAATATCTTGAGCAAGCAGAGGAATTCCGCAAAGAAGAAAAAAGACTTGGCACAAAACTCAGCGAAGTACAAGAAAAGGCCGAAAAAGAGAGACAAGAACTGCAGAAAATAACGAATTATATCAACTCCAGAAAGACAGTAAAACAGTTCGCACAAGAACTAAGAGCCCGCGCAACAAGAATACTTAACAACAAAACATTTGTCATTCACACTTTAGAAGCTCCCGCAAGAAAAGCCCTTTCAAAGCTTGCCCAAGGAAAAAGGATTACAAGAGAAGAGCTCAGACTAATAAAAGAGGCATCTGAAGAATACCGAATCATAATGGGCGACTAAGGTTATGTGGGCAAAGCGTCGGATTAATTAACTATTTGAAAAAAGGTTTTGATATGCTAAGGTTCTACAATTCACTCGGAAACAAAATGGAAGAATTTAAGCCCATAAAGCAAGGCTTTGTTGGAATGTACACTTGCGGACCGACCATTTACAATTATGCCCACATAGGAAACCTCAAATGCTACACTTGGGAAGACCTCCTAAAAAGATATCTCAAATATAAGGGGTTTGAAGTAAAGCAGGTAATGAACTACACGGATATCGACGACAAGACAATCAAAGGCTCAATTCTGGAAAAAGTTTCACTCTATGAATTCACGGAGAAATACAAGCTAGCGTTCCACGAAGATCTTAAGACAATGAACATACTACCTGCTGAAATTTATTGCCCAGCAACCGAGCACATCAAAGAAATGGTTGAACTCATAGAAAAACTCCTGGCAAAACAAGTCGCCTACAAGGGAGAAGATGGAAGCATTTATTTTTCGATAAAAAAATTTCCAGAATACGGAAAGCTCGCAGGCCTTGACCCAAAGAAACTCAAAGCTGGCGCAAGAATAAAGCAGGACGAGTACGAAAAAGAAGGGGTAGGAGATTTTGCGCTTTGGAAAAGCTGGGACGAGAATGACGGACCGGTTTTTTGGGAAACAAGACTTGGAAAAGGAAGACCCGGATGGCACATTGAATGCTCGGCAATGAGCATCAAATACTTAGGAGAGCACTTTGATATTCACACTGGCGGAGTGGACAACAAATTCCCCCATCACGAAAACGAAATAGCCCAGGCAGAAGCCGCGACAGGGAAAAAGTTTGTAAACTATTGGATGCATACCGCACACCTAATGGTGAATGGAGAAAAGATGTCAAAGTCTCTTGGAAACTTTTATGATTTGCGAGATCTTACAAAAATCGGACTCAAACCGATGGCGATAAGATACACTTTCCTAAACACTAATTACCGCCAGCAACTTAACTTTACGTTCGATTCTGTGAGAGACTCCCAAAAAACACTTGAAGGAATACAAAACTTCATAGAAAGACTAAGATTAGTTGAATCACAGCCCGAAAAATCAACCGATATTGTAGACATCAGCGAACCTATTGCGAATGCAAAAAAAGGATTTGAAAGCGGAATGGACAATGATCTCAGCGTGCCTGAAGCAATGAAACACATCTTTGAATTCACAAAAGACATCAACCGATTGATGGACGCAAACAGGCTCGGAAAAGAAGGAGCAACAAGCGCCCTAAATTTTTTGAAAGAGATAAACTCAGTGATGGGAGTTTTGACTTTTGAAGAAAAATTCTTTGAGCTTACCCAAGATCAGCAGGCCCTAGTTGATGAAAGAATAGCTGCGAAAAAAACGAAGAATTGGGCGAAAGCCGATGAAATCAGAGCCAAACTAAAGGCGCAAGGGATAGAACTTGTAGACAATAAAGACGGCACTATTTCGGCGAAAGCTGTACAGGATTAGCATCGCAAAAACAAAGCCTTTTTCAGACAAGAAACCCTTTTATACCTCGACTCACCTAATCATAGAAAAAGCTTTTAGGGAAAAATGCGAGGGCGAGGACAATGGCTATGGAAGTAATCCTTTTCATGCATCTTGCCCAGATAATTATTGCCGCGGCAATTGTTAGCGCGCTAATGAATTCGCTCAAACAACCCAATCTTTTCGCGTATATTATAGCAGGAATAATTCTTGGCCCGCTCGTATTTGGACAAATAGATTTCGTTTCATTAGGACTACCGACAGATATTGGAATAAAAGAAATAACCCCAGAAATAATGCTCCTTTCAGAACTTGGAGCAGCGTTTCTTTTATTCTCAATAGGAATTGAAACATCAATCAAAAGAATAAGGCAAATAGGAAAACCGGTTCTATTTGGAACAATAATGCAGGTCGCAATAATTATAGGAACCACAATCGCACTCACAGTCCCTTTTTCATTCCTCTCAATCGATCAGGCGCTGTTCATCGGAGCAATACTTGCATTCTCATCAACAATGATTGTTGTGAAAATCCTTTCGGATAAGGGAGAAATAGATACCTTAAGCGGAAGACTGATGGTCTCAGTGCTACTACTGCAAGACTTCATTGTCATCTTGCTTGTTCCGCTGCTTGAGAACATCGCATTCTCTTCAGACCTCGGATTCATGGGATGGGTCGTTGCAAAAAGCCTCGTATTAGTTGGAATGGCTATTTTATTGAACAAATATGTCTTCCCTTTGCTTTTCAGAGTTGCTGCAAAAGAACAAGAACTGTTTTTCCTTTCAAGCATCGCAACCGCATTCTTTTTCATCAGCGTAAGCTTCATGCTCAGCATCCCAATCGCAATAGGAGCTTTCATCGGCGGACTTGCACTAAGCACCTTACCTTACAACCTTGAAATTTTTTCAAAAATAAGGGCTTTGCGAGATTTCTTTATCACAATATTCTTCGTGAGCCTCGGAGTACAACTAAGTTTTGCTTTCGGAGCAATTAATCCAGCACTCATGGCAATATTAGTGATGGTTCTCTTTGCGATAAAACCAATTACTTTGTTTTTGCTAGGGCTATTCTCGGGGTATGGAAGTAAAATTAGCGTTGTGTTAGGACTTAACCTTGCTCAAGCATCAGAATTTGGATTCAAGCTTGTAGGAATCGGCCTTGTCACAAGAAGCCTCACTGGAGGAACCATACTTGACGCGGATCTTGCGTCATTCTTGATAACACTCATCGCAATATCTATGATTGTCACCCCTTACATTGCAAACACTTCAAGCAAAATGGCTTCATTCATCTACAAAGGAGTGGAAAAACTTCCCCACGGATTTAGAAGGCCATTCTTCAACAGAAGACTTGACGAATTGACACACATCCCGAACAAAAAAGATCTTTCAGACCACATAGTGATTGTCGGCGGGGGAACTGTTGGAAGAGGACTTGCAAGAGCGCTAGGATCGACACACAAAGTCGTTGTCGTAGATTATGACCCTGAAGTTGTAAAGCAAGGACAAAAAGACGGACTAACTTACATTTATGGAACATCAGAAAACGAGGCAGTGTGGGACAGGGTCGCAATACAGGACGCTAAATTACTTGTAGTTACAATACTTAGGCACAGTGAAGCGATAAATATTATAAGAACCGTTAAACGACTCAGGCCAAATCTTGCAATTTTTGCAACAGCCCATTATTTCTCAAACACACTGGATTTCTACAAAAGCGGGGTTGATTTTGTAAGCATGCCATCGATAATAGGGTCAAATATTTTCCTAGAAAACATTTCAAAATACATGGAAACGGGAAAGCTCATGCACATACAAAACTTCAGGACGGAGTACCTCTCTTACCTTGAAAGACAAGTCCAGGAAGAAAAGAAATACAAATCTAATTAATTCTTGTTCAAAAGAATAATCGAGGAGATTCTTACGCCAAGAAATTTTTTGATATAGCCCGCTAGGGGCACTTGAACAAGAGCAGGCTAAAAGCAAAAAGCCGCATCACTTATTCTTCTTGGTACTTCTTCCTCAAAAAGAACCTTGCGTAATGTATGAACAATAGCAGCAAGGCAACCATTACGAACTGCTCATTGAAGAGCTTGAAGGGGAACGTTAAGAATATGTTCACCTGGTCAGTAGGAGCAACAAAAGCCCTCAGACCGTCAAGGAACACTGCAACAAGCCAGAAACCGAATAAGAATTCGATTGCGAGCATCGCAGGTCTCCCATATTTCATCTTGTCGTAATAGATTGGGTAGAAGTATTCCCAAACGCTTACTATGAGAACGAATCCAACGATTACAATCCAACTACTTGCCAAAAAGGCATTGAGGTTGGTCAGCATGGCATTCTTCATTGTCTCATTGAAGTAGGCGATAACCCACATTGCAATGAATACAGCGAAAGCTAGCGCTGCTGTGCTCGTCAAGGAGTACAAAAACTCCTGGAGATCGAACTCTTTTCTTTTTTGTGAAACTTCTGGCATATTTATTACACCTTGAATATGGAAGGATTTCCACCTATAAAAAGCTATTGGAAAGGAAGAATTTTCAAAACTAAGCCCTTCAGAGTGAGCGAAAAGCAGCTTTTTGGAGCATTTAGATGCACACTATTAAAGCAAAACCGGAAAAGTAAACATGAAAGTTATGAAGGAATTTAAGGAATTTGCAATAAAAGGAAACGCAAAGGAAATAATTGTTTTAAAAAAAATGAAAAAAAGAAATGATTATGGGGTCAATGGACCCCATTAATCAAAAAATCGTTTTACTTTCTTTTCTTGTGGCTAGGCTTATGCTTCGCAGCAGCGTGTTTTACGGCAGCGTGATGCACAGCTTTCTTCTCTTCAGGAATGCCAACAGATAATGTGTTGATCCCAAATATGCAGTAAACTGGATCTACTCCAAGTACCGCAGTCAAGAGAAGGATGAGCCCAATTAAGAGCGCCAAATAAGCTAGCGGTGGAGCCATATAGAAGAACGAAACTCCAGCAAGTCCGGCTGCCAGAAGTATTCTTAGCAACTTATCAAGCTTTCCGACGTTTTTATTGCACATCATTCAAAAAACCTCCAAATATAAAATTTGCCCGAATCACTTCTTGAGTGCGAGCCTAATATCCTCGTCAGTAACAGTCTTACGGCCCGCATGCTTTGCAAGAGTAGATGCTTCCTGAGAAACCTTCATTCCAACCTCTTCAAGGTAAAGAGAAAGCTCTTTTGCAGCGCCCTCGCTAACCCTAATTCCTGAGGCCTTTCGTATAATTCTATCCACTGCAGCCAATGGTAACTCACTCAAAAAAACCACCTTTTCTAATTAGATTAGAGTAAGTCTTCGCCCCTATTTAAATCTTCCCTTTTAGGGCGCCAAATGCTAAAAAAAGACAAAAGACAACACAAAAAGGTAAAATAATTCTCGCTCGTGCTTAAAAAACACAGGCCGGCAAAGCGCCCATAGAGAGTTTAAAAAGTACTTTTTGCACATATTGCTAATATTATGGCTTTTGTTTCCCACCCCCTCATTACTCCTGATTCAATAGAATCTAGAGTTTACCAGGAAGTGCTTGTCACACGCATAATTGAGAAAGGAAATACCCTTGTTGTCGCCCCCACAGCCCTAGGCAAAACAATTGTTGCTGTGATGCTTGCTGCGCACAAATTAAAAGAAAACCCTAAAAGCAAAATACTCTTTCTCGCACCCACAAAACCGCTCGCAGTGCAGCACGAGGCAAGCTTCAAGAAGTTTCTTACCCTAGATAAAGAAAAAATTATTTCAATAACAGGGACTACAAATCCCAAAGAAAGGGAAAGACTCTACAAAGAATGCAACGTGATCAATGCCACCCCCCAAACAATTGAAAATGACATTCTTACCGGAAAAATATCGCTTAAGGACTTCAACCTCGTGATATTTGATGAAGCGCACAGAGCAATAGGAGATTATGCCTATGTTTTTATCAATCTCCAAATTCAAAAACAAAATCCTTTGGCACTAATCACAGCGCTTACCGCAAGTCCAGGAAGCGAAGAAGAACACATACAGGACGTTTGCAAAAATCTTTCGATAAAAAACATTGAAATAAAGAATCAAAGCGATGCTGACGTAAAACCTTATGTGAATGAAATTGAAATCGATTGGGTGAAGGTGAACCTGCCCCAATCATTTATGGATATCAAGGTTTACTTTGAAAATTTTCAGAAACGACAGCTCCAATTCCTAAAAAGCATCCACGTCGCCACAACTGAAAACAAAAGATACTACAATAGAATAAGATTGCTTGAAATGCAGCAAGATATCAGAAAAAGCATCACAACAAATGGCGAAAATAATCCTTCACTCTACCAAGCCGCATCAAAATGCGCCGCACTCCTAAAAGTTGCGCATGCCGAAGAGCTCATAGAAACCCAAGGAATAGGTGCACTAAATAATTATTTTGAGAAAATGAGTGAGGAAGCAAGACGAGGACAGAGCAAAGCAGCGAGAAACATAATGAGTGATGAGGACATCAAATCTGCGCACGAGCTTACAAAAAAACTTTTCTCTGAAAATATCCAGCACCCCAAATATGCTGAGCTAAAAAGACTGGTACTCACACAGCTCACACAAAAACCAGACAGCAAGATCATTGTGTTCAACCACTACCGCGACTCAATAAGCGAAGTTGTGGGATTTCTTAACTCTGAGGAAAAGATCAACGCAACAAAATTCATTGGGCAAGCAACAAAAGGAACTGAGAAGGGAATGAGCCAGAAAATACAACAGCAAATACTCGAGGAACTCCGAGGAGGAAAGCACAACGTCCTTGTTGCATCTTCAGTAGCAGAAGAGGGGCTAGATATCCCAAGCGTCGAAATGGTAATATTCTTTGAACCTGTGCCTAGCGAAATAAGAACAATACAACGAAGAGGAAGAACAGGAAGATTTGGAAAAGGAAAAACGGTAATACTAATGGCAAAAAACACGCGCGATGAGGCCTTCTACTGGACCGCAAGATCAAAAGAGACTAAAATGAAAGCAACGCTCCACAAGATGAAGAATCAAGACAACTTCACTGCGCAAACAGTGCTTGGAAGCTTTGACGAAAAGAAAAAAGACCAGATACTGGTATTTGTCGACACGCGCGAGCAGGCTTCAAATGTCACAAAAAAATTATTCGACCTCAACGTGAAAACAATAATGAAACAGCTTGATATCGGCGACTACATACTGAGCAAAGATGTTTGTGTAGAACGAAAAACCATATCAGATTTTATTGAATCAGTAATCGATGGAAGACTGTTCAAACAGATGATGGATATGAAACAGAATTATTCCAAACCCCTTGTAATTGTAGAAGGAAATATGCAGGAACTTTACACCATCCGAAATATCCACCGAAATTCAATAATCGGCGCGCTCACTTCAATCGCGCTTGATTACCAGGTGCCGGTGCTTAATACAAAAAATGACGAGGAAACAGCAGAATACCTTTATGTGATTGCAAAGCGCGAACAAATCACCCGCGACAAAGAAATTAGGATACGCGTTGGAAGAAAGGGACTCACAATAGTTGAACAACAAAGATTCATCGTTGAAGGCCTCCCAATGGTAGGACCCACTATGGCTAAATCGCTGCTTGAGAAATTTGAAAGCGTAAAAAACCTGATGAACGCAAGCGAAAAAGATCTGCAGCTTGTGGACAATATGGGAAAGAAAAAAGCGAGGATGATACAAAAAGTGCTTACTGCGAAATATGACGAGAATAATCAGGAGCCCCTCAAAGAAGAAGCTGCTAAAGATGATAAAGATAATTTGTTCGAAGAAGCGGATGATGCCGAAATAAACGAAAATTTAGCTGAAGAGCAATAGTTCAAAGGAACATTTAAATATTTCAAATCCCTCTTACCAACATGTACAATCAGCCGCAACCTTGGCAAGAAACTGAATTTCCTCGCGCAGAAGATTTCACAGAGCAAGAATCAATATCAGAAATTCAACCGCAAAACATCGCTCCCCCTCAACCAAGTTATACTTATTCTCAAGAGCCAGCTGCACCTGAACAAAAAAAGAAAGGACCCCCCATCTTGATAATAATTGTTATTTTAGTTGTTCTGATAATAGGATTTTTGATTGTTGTGCCTACTCTACTTGTAGTTGTAGGACTCACAATGCAAGTTTCAAATCAAGGTTCTGCCATCCCCGAAGCATCTGCTAAGGCAGCATGGAAAAGCGCTTCTCCTTTTGCAGTAATGGATTGGGCAAAAACAACTGATGGAACTTTCAAGGTTGTACTCAAGAATAACTCAAATGAAACGCTCACACTAAGCAGTTTTACTCTAGACAGTTCGACTACAGCAACAGTGAATAAAGCAAATATTTCCCCAGGCTCAACTGAAATGGTAACCCTAAATTCAGCGCCATGCACTGCCGACACAAAATATTCTTACCCTGTAGATGGAATCAAAATAACCTTCATTTCTGAGGGAATAGATTCAGAACAAACAGAATCCGCAGTAGCAGACCTTGTAGGCTACTGCAGCTAAAGAAAACCCTAAACCAACCCATTTTTTGAACCTGAGACTAAGCTTTAAAAACCTGCCCCATTAATGGATTTGTATACTCTGGTGAGTTTTGAGACGTGATGACAAATGGTTGAATGGCACTTAAAATCAGACAAAATGCCCACAGGCGGCAAAAGAGGCACTGTAGTTAGATGCGATAAAAAGAAAGCTTGGATGGGCGGAACTGCTGCTCACACAAGAACTGACTCCACTGTTAAGACTGAAGAAAGAAAGACAAAAGCAGGCAGAGGAACTACTTCGAAAGTAAGAGCAACAGCACTAAAGTACGCTAATGTTACTGATCCAAAGACAAAAAAGACAACAAAGCTTGAAATTATCGCTGTAAAGACAAATGATGCTAATAGATTGTTTGCAAGATCAAACACAAGCACAAGAGGGGCAGTAATAAGAGTAAAAGTTGGCTCCGAAGAAAAGCTTGCTAAAGTTACAAGCAGACCTGGACAACACGGCACAGTAAGCGCTGTATTGACAGAATAATTAACGCTTGTCAAATCGAAAAAATCACCCCTTTTAAAATTGCTCAAAGGAGCATTTTTGTTTAATTCTATTGAGGGCTTTAAATACCCTCAATTTTTAGGCAACATTTATAAAGCTTCTCAGGGCACCCTTATATATCTAACTCGTTCTAGCTCCCAACTTTTTTGTTTTGAGATAGATTCGAGTTCTGGTGAGCATATCTACAAAGGTGATAAATTTGGTTACAAAATGCCCTGAATGCGGAAGCGACAAGATAAGATCAGATCGTGCAAAAGGAGAAGCCGTATGCATGAACTGCGGTCTAATCGTGTCTGAAGACGAAATGTTTGACACAGGAAAAGAATGGAGATCATTTGACAACGACGGAGAAGACTCTTCAAGAGGCGGAAGCCCCATGAAATACGTCAAGCTCAATAAGGGTCTCGTAACCATGATTGACAGACGCGGAACAGATCTTCGCGGAAACAAGCTCTCAAGCAAAGGAAGAGCGCAAATGTACAGACTTATAAAATGGCATAAAAGAGCAAGCGTATCAAGCTCAATGCAAAGAAATCTTTCAATTGCTCTAACAGAAATGAGAAGGGTAGCATCATACCTTAACATCCCTGACACACTAGTTGAAGCAGCAGCATTGCTTTACAGAAGAACTGTAAAAAAAGGTCTCATAAGAGGAAGACTAATCGAAGCGGTTGTTGCAGCGGTACTCTACACAGTGTGCAGAACTTACCATGTGCCAAGAACGCTTAACGAAATGGCAGAAGCAAGCGGACTAACAAAGAAAGAAATCGGAAGAACTTATAGATTCCTTGTTCGCGAACTAAATTTGGGCGTTCCATTGACTAACCCAATCCACTACATTCCAAGATTCGCTTCAGAGCTCAATCTTAGCGGAGAAGTGCAGGAAGAAGGAAGAAAAATACTTGAAGACGCCATCAAAAAAGGGCTTATCTCCGGAAGAGGACCAACAGGAGTAGCTGCAGCAGCAGTTTATATCGCAGGACTCTTAAAAGGCGAGAGAAGAACCCAAAAAGAAGTGGCTAATGTTGCGGGCGTAACAGAAGTTACTATCCGAAACAGATATAGAGAATTGAAGAAAAGACTTAACATTGATGTGGCCGCGTAATACGCGGTCCACCTCAATTTCTTTTTTTTAGAAATTCGCCCTGTTTAGCATCATTTTTATTCTTTTTCATGGATAGATAGTGTATGAAATCAGAGATATCTACTTGTATAAATAGCGCAAAAAGATCATGCGTGCTTTGCCACACTTACAGAAACCTAAAACCCTCAGTAAGCCAAAAAGACATGGCTACAGTTGCAACAAGAAGGGCTTATGACATACTAAAAGACGCTTTTGAAGAATTAAGAAAAAGAAATGCGCCAATTGATCAGCTTGAAAAAGTAAAGGCTGCAAAAGTGCTTTGCCTTGACGCAACAGATGCGTGCGATTCATGCGACAAACAAAGACCAAGAATAAAAGAAATACTTGTTGATGTAAAGTAAATAGACCAAAAAGCACAACCTCGTTGTTGCCCAAAAGACAAAACCTAAATATCTCTAACAAATCCCAAATATCTTTAGATCTTTGGACCCCCCACCCACATTTTAATACCTAAATAACAATAATTTATGCATGTTAAGGCTTCATACAAAAAGGAAAATTGCTTCAATAATAGGAAAAACTGGAAACATCCTGAAAGCCATTTCAATAGGCCGCTCATTCGCAGGCAAACCAAAAAAATATGAGACCTCCTCCTTTGGCGCGTATTTCATGCACGGGCACTCATTTTTCGGCGGAATAAAACCAATCACGTTCTCAAAAGGCACTAAAAGCTTCACTATTCTTCCGCAAGGAGGAACTTTTGAGGCTGACCAAAGCATCGGACTCATAAGCGGAAGCAATGCCGATCACCTCGCTACACCACACGCTTGGCTAGGCCTTGGATTTGAAAAAGGAATAGTGATAGTGGAATCAATGCAGACAAGAAAAGACTCCACGCCTCAACTTAACGCATTTAGGAGAATCACAGGAAAACAAGCGCTTAACTTTATGCTGCAAGAGCTTGAAAAGAAAGCAAGAGAATCAAATTTTGGCGAGATAAGGATAAGAGCGCCGCAGACACTTTACTATTATAATTTTCCCCATCTTTCCGAAGGAACTTTAATGAATGAGAGACAAGTAAGAGCGCAAATGAAAGTGCTTTATGCAAGGGTCGCAAGCGCCGAAGGATACAAAAGAGAAGGAAATTTTTACGTCAAAAGAATTGAGGCGAACAGAGCATGATAATCGCAGGAATTGATGAAGCTGGAAGAGGACCTTGTTTTGGGCCGATGACGATGACAATCGCCGCAATTGAAAAAGAAGATGAACCAAAGCTAAAAACGCTTGGCGTAAGAGACTCAAAGGAACTTACCCCAAAAAAAAGGGAAGCGCTTTTTCCCCAAGTGAAAGAAACGCTACTTGAGCATCACACAGTTGTGATAGGGCCTATTGAAATTAATGACATGATGGTGCGCTATTCACTTAACGAAATAGAAGAAATAAAAATTGCGGAACTTATCGCAAAACTCAAATGCAAAGTGGACACAGTTTACATAGATAGCCCGGAAACAAATTGCAAAAAATTTGAGGAAAAAGTCAGAAAATTCATGGAAAAAAAGGACTCTCATGTGAAACTTGTTGCCGAAAACAAGGCCGATTCTAAATATTTAATAGTCGGTGCGGCAAGTATTCTCGCAAAAGTCACCCGCGACAGCGAAATAGAAAAAATAAAAGAAAAATTCGGAAATATTGGGAGCGGGTACCCTTCGGATCCGAGCACCGTAGCTTATCTTGAAAAATATGTTACCGAACACAAAAAACTCCCCCCCTTTTCAAGGATTTTTTGGGCGAATTGCAAGCTCGCGCTTGACAGAATGAATTCAAAACAGCAAAAGTTGTTTGAAGAATTAAAATAAATTCTAAGCGATTCAATAGAAACGCTATTTGCCGACAGCATGTTCCATTACCTGCTCAACCTTGTGAGCAAGCTTATCTTTAGCATCAGTTTGATTAGGAATTACTTTTGCAAACCCGCCAGTGACAGCATTCTTCTTGTCAAGAACCGCTTTTCCTGAACCAAATTCCTTTCCAAAATATTCAATAAATTTTGTTGTTGTTGTGAGAACAAAAGTTTTGCCTCTCGGCTCCTTTTTTATGAGCCCATTCTCAAGAAGCTCTTTTAGATGATCATAAGCCTTATTGTTCCTGTATTGGACAACAAGCGACTGAGTAATTGGCTGCTTGTAAGCGATTAGCGCAAGAGTTTTCATTATGCTTTTATTGAACATTGTATCCTTGGCAAAGTGAGAAACCTTTTCCTCATACCCTTCCCTTACTCTCATCATATACCCTACAGGAAGCTCAACTATCTCCAGCGCAGATTTTCGAGTATCATAGAAACTCTTAAGCTCGGACATCATGGCTTTGGTGTCAATCCTAGAATTAACACTAGCAATTTCATTGAGTTCGTCAAGCGTAACAGGCTTAGGACTCATGAATAACGCAGCTTCCATTATTTTTTCTTTTTCAATTCTGTCCATAACTAATGCCTTCAAATTCACTTTTAAAAATTATCAATTTTTATGCGTCACTAATACAAAGACCTCATGCTTTAAAACGTTTCTAAAGAGGCATAGCAATTTAAAGGTCGAAAGCCCTTAATTTTTCAGGTGATGAAAAATGGGATATGAACACACGAACTCAAAAGGAAGAAAATACTTCTTGCACTCAAGAGGCAAATTGTTTTTTTTCTCGAAGAAAAGCGAAGAAGGAATAGAACTTCCAGCTGGCTACGACGTAGTAGAAAACGAAACAACGGGCTTGCCAATGCTTAAGAAAAAAGCATAAACAAAAGGAAAAATGATCTTGAATGGAGCCAAGGAAGAACAAAAAGCACCTTCCCGACATGTTAACCGACTTGAAAAGGAAGGCGCAGTTCAACCCTAAACCGGGAATAAAACCGCTTGATGCCCGCATAGAGGACATGCTCCACCACTCAAAAAGCGGAACTAATTTTTTAATATACAAAAGAATGTTACGCGCAATACCAAAGATTGATGCAATATGGGCGAAGAAGGGCAAGAGCAAAGAAGAAGCCCATACCGCCAAAGCAACAATGCTCAGCAGGCTCGCGTGCGAATATGCAGATCACGGCGTAAAGGGCCTTAGAATCACCGGGAACATCAACGACAAAGATCTTCTTAGAACGCTCAAAGTTGACCCGAACGATCCAAATAAAGAAAAAAGAATTTGGGAATATTACTATAACGGAATGATTGACTGCTTCAGCAAAGACAAAAGAGTAGCCACTGCCGGCGATATCCACGACAGAATGGTTGAAATAGACAGATTCTCAGGAATATCCGACAAGCTCTATGACATAAGAAAAAGGCACTGGAAGGAAATTGGAAAAATAGTGAACAGAGTAGTTGGACAAGGCCAAAACCCAGAAGTTAATCTTAAGGCAGAAGTAAAAAGAATTCTTGACAGACCACGAATTGACTATGCTGCAAATAAAGACACAAGCGTTGTAAGGGGAAGAGCGCTTGATATTTGCCTCGCAGCATCAATATACGCAGACGTCTTAGAAAGAGCTCGCGGCAAAGAATGGCCCACAGCATACACTGAAGGAATGCTTATGGCGTACCCTATGCTTAAAGAAAAACCCGAACTTGTGCACGCTATAGCCGAGCTGGAATAAACCAAAAAAGCCTTAAACTTGCCAAATTGCTAAAAAAACGCTGTTTATGAGGCTCAAAGAAAACCTACCTATTTAAACATTTCAGGGCTAATAATTGCAGAAAAAGCGAATTTTGGGTGATGTGCAAATGGTTCCTATGATAAAAGAAAAAAAAGATAAGGCAAAAAGCGAAGATAAGGATGAAAAAAGCAAGCTCGAAAAGGAATTATTTGTTGAAAAGAAAAGCGCATGGCAGACCCTTGAAAAAGAAGAAATAAAAGAAGCTTATTCGCTCGCAAGAGAATACAAAAGATTCTTGGATTCAAACAAAACTGAAAGAGAAATTGTTTCATTTGTGGAAGGGCAAGCAAAAAAGGCAGGATATATAGAACTCGAAAAAGCCACATCAACATCGAAAAAGATTTATGCAAAAAACCACGAAAAGAACATCCTCCTTGTGGATCTTTCCGGCGGAGAATTAAAAGACGGGGCAAGAATCCTTGGCTCGCACATTGACACGCTCAGACTTGATTTCAAATTGAGCCCGATTTACGAATCCGAACCATTCGCGATGATAAACTCCCACTATTACGGAGGAATAAAAAAATACCAGTGGCTTAATGTCCCGCTCGCACTTCACGGAGTAATATTTGACAAGAACGGAAAGAAAATAGATATCACAATTGGAGAAGAAGAAGAGGACCCGGTTTTTGTTATCTCGGATCTTTTGCCGCACCTTGAAGGAAACGAAGGAAAAGAAAAATGCGCTAAAGACATAATCAAAGGAGAAGAGCTTGACGCCATCGCGGGAACTGTCCCAATTGACGACAAGAAGGTAAAGGAAAAAATCAAGGCAAATTTCCTGAAAGTCCTAAATGATAAATACAATATTACAGAGCACGATTTTGCCTCTGCAGAACTCGGACTTTACCCCGCAACAAAAGCAAGAGATGTAGGACTTGACGGCGGAATGATAGGGGCTCCAGCGCACGACGACAGAATCTGCGCATTCCTTTCAGTAAAAGCAATACTTGAAGGAAAATTAAAGCACGCAGCAATTGTACTGCTCGTAGACAAGGAAGAAATAGGAAGCGTGGGCAATACCTCTATGGATTCACTGTTCCTAGAAAATGCTCTCACAAAGATAATAAACCTAAGGAAAGACAAGACGACGGCGAGAGATGCTCTTGAAAAATCAAAAGCAATTTCAGCGGATGTAACTTCAGCTTATGATACAAAATTCGCAGATAAAATGGATCCGATGAATATGAATAAGCCAGGATACGGGGTAGCTGTTGAGAAATACACTGGCTCCGGAGGAAAATATTATGGAAGCGATGCTAATGCAGAATACATGTCTTTCATTAGAAGAATGCTTGATGCGTCAAAGATTCCTTGGCAGCACGGAGAAATAGGGAAAGTTGACCAGGGCGGAGGAGGCACAATCGCTTACATGCTTGCAAAATACAACCTGCAGATAATTGACATGGGAACCCCTGTTCTTGCAATGCACTCTCCATTTGAGATTGCAAGCAAGATAGATACATACTGCACCCTAAAAGCATACAAGGCATTCTTCGCATACGCCTAAATTCTGGCGCATGCATTATGCAACTTTTACTTTGGTGCAAAAAATGGAAAAACTATTTGAAAAATGCGACGGAATTGTACTCAAAAACTTCCATTCATACTGGAAGGACCCGCTCGTGAACAAATATCTCACAACTAGCGACAATTCAGGAATAAGCCCATCAGAAAGATTTGAAGGATTCTTAGTACTAAAAAAAGCTACAAAGCCCTTATGGCTCTCCCATCCTTTCAACTATAATCAATCAAAAAAAGTATTAACCGAAACGCAAGTGAAAGAATTCACTTCAACAAAATCAATCCAAGTTGAACTTAATAGGGCCCTTAAGGGATGCAAAAAAATAGGATACAATTCCAGATACTACAGCGCCGCAGGACTTTTAGGGCTTAAAAAGATTCTCAAAGGAAAAAAACTTGTTGATGCCACAAGCGAACTGGAAAAAAGCCGCGAGATTAAAACCCCTGCCGAAATCAAATGCATAAAAAAGGCTGTTTTAGAGACTCAAAAACTCGTCGAAGAAATAAAACTGGGAAATATCCTGGGCGAAGCCATAAGCGAAGGAAAAACAACCGAAACCGATCTTGCTTCAATCATAAGATACAAATTCGAGAAAGACGGATTCGAATGCGCATTTTGCATAGTGGCTTTTGGAGAAAACACGAAGAACCTCCACCATACGCCAACGGACGCTCTTCTCAAAGAAGGGCCGGTACTCATAGACATCGGCGCAAAGTATAAGGGATATTGCGCAGATATCAGCGAAAGCTTTTGGTTTGGTAAAAACGAAAGCGCAGAATACGCGAGCGCAAAAAGAAAAGTGTCCGAGTGCCTACTTAATGTCGAAAAATTGCTAAAAGAAGGAACAAACTCAAAAGCATTGTGGGACGAATCAGTTAAGTGCATTGGAAAAATGCCGCATTCACTAGGGCACGGATTAGGTATTGAGGAACATGATTTGCCTCACGGCATATCAGAAAAAGGCGCATACAAGCTCAAAGAGGGAATGGTGCTTGCGATAGAACCTGGCATATACAACAATAAGTTTGGAATTAGAATTGAAGCTGATTACTTGATAACAAAGAAAGGATTTGAAAAACTCTGAAAACCCGCCTTAGGAAAAAAATAAGAACTTGCGTTGTAGAATTATACTTATGTTACAAAGAATCGAAAAACGCAAGAGTTGGATATCAAGGACCGTAAAGAATCCAGACCAAAGACGCCTTATCGCTAGCGAAATAAAGGAATTAAGACGCACCTACAATCACCGCGCAGGATATTTCCAAGCAAGAGACCTGACAAATCTTAGATATAACTTTAATTTTGACGCCGAAAAATACATTAAAAACTACATGAAGGAAAATAAAAAAGGAGCCCGCGATCCGCTGGCGATACTGGACTCGGGAGCAGGACTATTGAGCCTTTCGGCGCAATTAAAGAAAAAATTTGGGAAAAGAATATTTCTAACCTCTTTGACGCTAAGAGGCCCAGGAATACCAAAGAAAATTTTTGCAGAAATGGAAAAAAGAAAAAATACAGCGGGACATTTTGAGGAAGCAAAAGAGCTTAAGGCGCACAAGGCATTCCCAAAAGCAGCAAAACAAGTTGACGAACTTAGGATTAGTACGCTTGAAGACCTCCAGACTACAAGAAGATATGACTTGATACTCGACATCCATGGCCCCCTCACTTATCCGCTAGCCGGAGAATCAAGAATACTTGAACAATACCTTCGCCTGTTAAAGCCCGGCGGAAAATTAATCACAAACAAAAACCCACGAGTATGGGATGAGTTCCCCCCGGAGTCCAAATATACTCAAGATACAGGGTATGGGTTCATAAGAAGAAAGATTGAAGGAACAAGTCTTTTCACTATGACAAAGACCCTACAAAAGAAGTGAATCACAATGAATTTTTTAGAAGCTCAAAAAGAAATCCTTTCTGCCCTAAAAAATAGCCACATGTGCATCCTCATCGGAGATTGCCATGTAGATTATGTGGGACGCGCAACATCCCACCTCCCAAAAGGCAAGAAGATGGTTATGATAAAATCTGATTCTTCTATATCCGTGCATGAGAACCGGCTCGTGAGGCCAACAAATTATATGATGAATGCGCAAATATCCTGCGAAATGGACGATGACAAAAAGCACCTCGTGTTGCTTTCAAAGAGACTCAAACCGAAAGAAACTATTACAATAAAATTTCACTCAATCGATGACGTAAGAAACTATGACATCCCTACAACAAATGATTTACGCTTAACCGGATCTGAAAAAGAGCTCAACAATGCGCTTATGGATGATCTCTCTTTTCTTGAGCCGGGCCTAAGACCAATCAACCAACAACAGGTATTTCGAACAGGAATATGTGACATTATCGCCCAGGACTCAAAAGGAAGAATGGTCGTAATTGAACTAAAAAGAAGACAGGCAGATTATGGCGCTGTTACCCAACTCAAAAGGTATGTCGACAAAATAAGCAAAATGAAAGGGACTGCTACGCGAGGAATACTTCTCGCCCCTGATATTCGAAAGAGCGCTCTTGAACTGCTAAAGAGCTACGGGCTTGAATACTTCAGCTACGATTTTGAGATGGGCGAACGAAGCAAGATAAAAGGAATTGGAAAGAGCCAGATGAAGCTAGACGAATACAGCTAAAGCCCAAAATAATAGCGAGATAAGCATTAAATACCCCAAAATAATAATCTATCATGGACGTATCCAAATCAAGCGCACAAGGAACAATTGAGTACTTAGTGATAATTGCGGTTGTCGTTGTCATTGCGCTTGTTGTCGTGTCTATGCTTGTAAACCTCACTTCGCAAGGGTCAAATGTTGGGAGTGCCAACACAAAGATCTCATCGTCAAGCGCTCCAATCAGCGTGATTGAAAGCGTCGCCGATTCTAATGGAGACGCGCTCGTAACATTCCAAAACAATACCGGCGAAAATGTCACAATAGATAAAATAGTTTCAGGCGACACCCAAAACTCATTCTCGCAAAGCCTCGCACAAGGCTCAAGAACCACTTTTGCCCTAAGCGATTTGGGTGCTGAGTGCGACTGTGCCGGTGCGCAAGGGACAAAAGAATGCACTTTTAGCATAATTACAACTTCACAATACGGAATACAAAAAACTGAAACGGTGAAAGTTGTTGTCGATTGTGTTAACGACGCGACGACGGCAAACACACAAGGCGTTGTCGGACTAGGCTCGGGCACGCCAGAAGATCCTTTTGTAATAAACAATCTTGAAGAGCTTATTGGCATAGCGGACGATCCGTCGGCAAGCTATGTACTGGGCGGGGACATTAATGCCTCGGCGACGAGAATTATGGACTACAATGTCCTCCAAGGAAAGTATCTCGGCCTCAAACCAATTGGCTGGGGACCTGACGAAACTTCCTACACGGCAGACGATTTTAATTTCACTGGAACTCTTAACGGGGCGGGGCACAAGATAACAGACCTTTACCTCAGCAGGACGACAGACTATACCACTGAAGGATGGCTCGCACTTTTCAGGAGCACTAGCACAACTGCAACAATAAGAAATCTTTCACTAGAAGGGTTTGACATTAACTGCGTTGCAGGATGCTCAAGCCTGGTATCACGCAACGAAGGTTTGATTGAAAATGTTTCAACCAGTGGCAATGTGTCAGGAACTTTTTATGTTGCAGGACTCACAACAGTCAACTACGGAATGATTAAGAATTGTTCTGCGTCTGGAACCATAAGCGGATGGAAAAAAGCAGGCATACTTTATGAGGATTCGTTCGGAGGCATGGTTGCAGTCAACTGGGGCACTATGGAGGACTGTTCTTCAAGCTCGGACGTCAACGGATTCACGCTCGTGGGAGGACTCTTGGGAAACGAAACCGGAGCCGGAGCCAATATATATCTAAAGAACTCGTACGCGACAGGAAACGTGTACGGGACAAACTCCATAGGCGGACTTGTGGGGGGGAGCATACACGATATCAACAACTCTTACGCAACAGGAAATGTCACCCTTGCATGTAACAACCCCATAGGCGAATGCGACGCGGGCGGACTTATAGGATATTTATCAGGAATCGTTTACAGAAGTTATGCAACGGGAAATGTGAGTGAAATTAACAGCCACATTTACTCAAACTACGGCTCATCAGGAATAGGGGGTCTTGTTGGAAGCGGAAACGCAGGCAGAATAATTGATTCGTTCTCAACAGGAGACGTGAATGGAATAAATAGAGTTGGCGGACTTGCAGGCCACATTGCTACCTATGATGGAGACACTAACCCTCGAGTTGTGAACTCATTTTCCACAGGAAAAGTCACTTTCAATCAAGGAACAGAACTCCACTCAGGACGCATATTGGGCGAACTAACATCCTACCCTACAGGCGCAAGCATCACAGCATTGACAAGCGGATATATCTACCTCGCCCCTTTGACAAACATAACATCCTGCTACCACAACTTCCATAACGGAGCTGCATTTGCCTGCGTACCCACAACAATAACTGATTCAAACTCCGGCTCTTGGGGAAGCGGAAAGCAGTACTTCCAAGGAAGTGAAGTTGCCACAAGGCAGCCGATGGCAAGCTGGAGCGACTTTGGAAACAATTGGACAGCAGTTGCCGGCGAATACCCAAAACTAAAGTGGCAAGACTAAATAAAAAACACAATTTTTTCTAAGAACATATCTCAACAACATCAAGCTGTTCGCACTCGCATTGTATCCCAAGGATTGCTGCGATGCTTGGCTTTGTTTTTTCAGCATCGCCCGAAATGAATTCTTTCACATAAGTGCCATGAGAGGTCTTAAGCTCAATCACAAGTTCTTTTTTTGAAGTCTGATCTATCTTCAGTATTGTAACTTTTTTCGCTCGATCTAAGTTTGCTCTTCGTTTTGCCACGCGAGTAGGAGTCTTTTGAATAACTTTCATTTCCTGGCCAATTTTTAGCTTTGAAAGATCAGGCTCTTCCTTACAAGATACAATTGCACGATAAATTTTGTCATGCGGATCGTCTTTGGTTGGCGAAACATCATTTAGCGTACAAAACTCCAAAGAATTTATTGAAATCTTTTCCTTAAATGTTTTATTTATCTCAAGCCCAATCTTTTTCAAATCAGGGTGGCGCACTTCCGGTGCCAAAAGCTCCGCAACAAAAGGTCTTCCCTTGCCAAGCATCAATACATCCATGTCCTCTCTCCCCGCGCCATGAATCACTAAACCTTTTGCTTTGAAATATTTCACCATAACTTGCCCCATTAACTGCTCCACACTCTCTTCCGAAAAGTGACCTGTCCCTTTGCAGTACCAGCAGCCAAGACCCTTACATTTGTTGCAAAAATACTCGGTCTGCGCGATACTGCGCGAGAATTTGCAATATTTTCCTTTAACAAAAGCGGGAGCTATTTTTATGAAAATCTTTTCTTTCGCAAAATCCACTAAAATATCAAGATCAAAATTTGAAAAATCAGGCTTTTTCCCAAAAGTGTCCCTCATTTCAAATATCAGGCGCCCTTGAATCTCCCTTCTAAGGTCGCTTATTTTTTTGTCTTCATTATCATACCATATAGCGCCAAGCTTGAAGGTCTCGTACTCAATGTCTTTTGTCAATTCTTTTATTTTATTCATCAGCTTCTCTATCATTATTCCTTCAAAAACAAAATCAAGAGGCTCAATCTTAAAATCGGAGCTCATGTGGTGCTCCGTATGCTTGTAGGGATTCCCCATCTTTCGAGCCATTAAATAGTTGTCGCTAGAAAGTGTTAAAAGACGTGAAATTTGAAAAAAATAAGTGAGGGCGAGCGCCCTCACAACTAATTTGAACTAATCTATTTCTTGCCCGCAGTAGCTAAATTTAGTATCTGTTTTAGACCGACAACTAAAGCTGCTGCTCCGGCTACAAGCACTATGTTTGTCACGATTGTCACAAGCAAAGCGCCCAATTTAAATCCGGGAATGAATGCATCAAGGACTGCAAGACCGCCTGCACTTGAGCCGACCATGATTATCGCAATTGTTGCGACAAGAAAGTCGGTTATATTCTTGTCATGGATATTCATCAAGCCCACAACAAGTCCCAATAGCACTAATACTAGCACCACGATGCTTGCAACTCCGGCGATTGCTGCCGACATAAATGTTGTTGCAATTCCTGCAAACACGGCGATTACTAACGCAATTAGGAATGCATATCCCCCTACATTTTGAGAAGTCATATTCAAAACCTCCTTTAAAGTTCAATAAATATAATAAATGAAATTCATTTCAATTGCTTGAATGCGGATTTACCCGCAAATTTTATCTTTGAATCCTCTTCAATTTTTAGCAGACGATTGTACTTTGCAAGTCTCTCTCCTCTGCAAGGGGCGCCGCTTTTTATCTGTCCGCACCCAAGACCTACCGCGAGATCTGCGATAAAATAATCATTTGTTTCTCCAGATCTGTGGGAGACTTGCACGGCCCAATTGGCATCTGTTGCTGTTTTTGCCGAAGCGAGAGCCTCAGTAAGGGTTCCGACCTGATTCACTTTCAAAAGAAGGGCGTTTGCGCGCTTTGCTTTAATTGAATCTTCAACGAACGCTTTTTGCGAAACTGTTAAATCATCTCCGACTATTTGAACCCTTTTCCCTATTCTGGAATAAAGCTCTTCCCAAGAAGCAAAATCATTTTCAGAGAACGGATCTTCTATCGAAACTATGGAATAGCTGTCAAGAAGCGCCTCGTATTCTTTCAATAATGAAGTCGAGGAAATTCTTTTTCCTTCAACCGAATAGGTGGTTCCAAAATCAGTGGTCTCTGCAAAAGATGATGCAGCTACATCCATTGCAAGCAATACTTTTCCAGCATAGCCTGCAGATTCGATTGCCGAAAGAATTTCATCCAGAGGTTCCTCGACTTTTGAAATGTTTGGCGCAAACCCCCCTTCATCCCCAACATTTATCGCTGATTTTCCGTACTTTTTGGCAAGAATCTTTTTCAGTTCTTGAAAAACTTCGGTGCCGGCGTAGAATGCTTCCGCAAAAGAATTAAATCTAACAGGAAGTATTTGATATTCCTGAAAATCAAGCTTATTTCCCGCATGTTTCCCGCCATTTATTACATTAAGGGCAGGAACAGGCAGCATCGACTTTGTTTGTGCCATTTCGGAAATGTATTCATAAAGCTCCATTCTTTTTGCAACGGCACCGGCCTTTGCACAAGCAAGCGAAACTGAAAGAAGAGCGTTTGCGCCAAGCTTTGATTTATCAGGAGTGCCATCTTCCCTAAGCAAATAATCATCAATGGTTGCCTGCTCTCGGCAATCCACTCCTTTTACTGCAACTGAAAGTATTTCATTAACGTTTTGTATTGCCTTTGTCACGCCCATCCCGTTAAGCGATTTTTCCCTATCTCGAAGCTCTTTTGCTTCCTTCGCACCAGTGCTTGCTCCGCTAGGAACAGAAGCTACAAATCTTCCAAACCCAGTCCTTACTTCGCACTCTATTGTCGGATTTCCCCTAGAGTCAAATATTTGCCTGGAATGAACTGATTTGATTGAATACATGCCTAAAGTAGGTTTTAGGTGGTTAAAAAGGATTTGGGAATCGAAAAAACAACTCTAAAAACAGATTCCTAAAATTAACCAAAACACCAAAACTAAGGCATTTTGAGGCATTACGCAAAGTATGCTTGGGCCATTTGTATCAAGCGAGATTTTTCTACTTCTGTTAATACCCCAAGCTCCCTAGCATGATAAGGCATCATTATCCCTTCCACTGAAAGCATGTATTTGTAGGCCTGAATCATCTTTTCAAAAGGAAAAGCTTCCCTAATTATTGAATTTATCTTGTGCTGGACTCTAACCGAACTCACATAATCAAGAGAATTCACGTTCTCAAGAAGACTCAAGAAATATACCGGGTACACGTTAGAGCTTAACGGCATAATTCCCACGCAACCCGACTGAAGAGAATCAATAACTGCATCCTCGGATTCCTGGAATATTTTCAGAGATGTCGCTTTTGTCGAAAGCGCGTTAAAATAATCCTTATTCCTTGAGCCATCGATGAACGCCAAAAGCCTTTCCCAGCCCTCTATTAAATTCACTGCGCGCACAGGCACGTTTCTTGTGAATAGAAATGGATTATTGTAAATCACAATATCGGCTTTTGTCTGCATGAAGAGTTCATCGAAGAATTCGACAAAAAACACTTCACTTTCAAGGGCAAGCGGAGGAACATTTACCGCGCAAACATCGGCGATTTTCTGATTCTGGGCAACTTTCCCTATCACTTCATCATTTGTTTCCCCAAAACATCCTGCGATTACCTTTCCGTGATTTGCAACAGTAGCTGAAACAACTTTGAGTGCCTCTCTTTGCTGGTTGTGGGGAAGATATTCATACTCAGAATAGGGCCCGAGAACAAAAAGATTTTTTACTCCGCGGTTTAAGAGACGAGCGGAATGATTCTTTAGCGCGACTTTATCAAGAGACAGATTTTCATCAAGCGGCGTGAGCAGGGGAACAACAAGACCCTTTAATGAGACCTGTTTTTTTCCCAGCATAGCAATCACTTTTTATTTCCAGCCTTCTTTTTTGCCGCATCAATCATCTTTTGCTTTAGGCTATCGCCAACAAGCAAATTCTTCATCGTTTCAAACACAAACTTGTCAAGATATTTCAAATCAACTTTAGGAAAATTCTCAAGCAGTAGTTTTGCCGAATCAAAATCAAGAGTGAAATATGCCATCCCCTGGATTCGTTCGCTAAAAGGTTTTCCTCTATCAAGCATATTCTCTTCAAAGATTGCAAAATCTATTTTTGAGAATCGCACAGAATAATACCCATCAACCCAAAAATCGTCCGCCAAAAGCAACGCTTCGCCTGGAGAAAGGTTGTTTTTTGCAAGCATTTCTTTTATCATCACCTGTTTGTGGTAGGAATCGCAAAATTCAGGATCGACCAAAAGTTTTTCCCGATGAATCTTCTGATCTTGCTCGGCTTTTGAGCAAATATATTTTTCATCAACACAAATAAAGTGAGATTTATCAAAAATCTTTGACAAATAGGAAGATTCGAATTTTTTATGGGCAACCGGCTCATGAAAACCTGATATTAAATAAAGCTCAATCTTATTACTTTTACAAAAATTATAAAGCGCACCTATAAAGTCCTTGGCTTTTCCACCATCTGCCGCATATGCTCCGCTTGAAAGAAGAACCCCTTCCATTTCAACAAAACACAACTTCTTCACAACAGCACCTTTGAAATGAAACTGGTAGGTTACATTTTTATACTTGTTTGCCCCTGCTAAAGTCATGACCACCATTATTCAGACAGGATTGTTCCTATTAGGAATGGGGCTTGGAATTGCGACAACTAACTTTATCATTCCCACTTTTCCGGCAGCGGGCTCTTTTCTTTGGGTAATCTGGCTTGCGCTCGCCCTCGCGGGGGTATTCATGATAATCAAGTCAAAACCGCCCACAGGATTATTTTTACTTGGAATGGGCCTTGGGGTTGCAGCAATACAATTCATTTTCCCTAAACTTGTTGGAACGCCAGTAGAAGGATTCTTTTGGATTAGCTGGTTCATACTTGAAATTGCAGGCGTTATACTAATAATCAAAGGCACAGAAATGGGATAACCCAGTTAATTGCTCCTTGGCAAAACCCTTATGAAATGCACCGATTTAAAAGGCTTTTTTATTTTTAGTGGTTAAATGATAAAGCGAATTAAACTCAAAGAAAAGGAACTAATTCTTGTAGGCACCGCTCACATTTCAAAAGAATCCATAGACCTTGTGAATAAAACAATTGAGGAAGAAGTGCCCGACATAATAGGCGTTGAACTTGACCATGAAAGACTGCAGCAATTGCTTTCTGGAAAAAAATGGGGCGAAACAAACATCGTTGAGATCGTTCAGACCGGAAAGACATACTTATTTTTGCTGAATGTACTCCTTTCAAATTTACAAAAACAGCTCGGAGCCCAGGTTGGAGTTCAGCCAGGTGCAGAAATGCTTGCCGCGCTAAAAAAAGCGCAGGAAAAGAAAGTTCCGGTGCAGCTGCTTGATCGAAACATACGAATCACTCTCAAAAGGGCATTCAATGAGATGAGCTTTATAGAAAAAGCGAAGCTTGCTGGAGGAATTCTTGGCGGATTCTTTGGAGTTGGAGAAAAAATTACCATTGAAAAGATAGAGGAACTAAAGCAAGAGGATCTTCTCAATAAACTCATGAAAGAACTTGGAAAGCAGATGCCTTCAATAAAAAAAGTCCTTGTGGATGAGAGAGACGATTATATCGCAGAGATGATAAAAAACAGCCCTGGGAAAAAAATTGTTGCTGTTGTCGGAGCGGGACACCTTGACGGAATAGTGGATTGCATCAAAAACAACAAGAAAGTGGATCTTGCAAAACTTAACACTACCCCAAAGAAATCAAACGTATTCAAGTACATCGGATACCTTATTCCCGCAATATTTATAGCATTCCTTGCTTACGGACTTTATGTAAAAGGAATAGATACCACCCTCAACTTGCTTATCGCTTGGATTCTTGTAACAGGATTCTTTTCAGCGCTTGGAGCGCTTTTAGCAAGAGCGCACCCCCTATCAATACTTGTCGCTTTCATTGCGGCGCCCCTGACAACCCTTCATCCAGCGCTTGCAGCAGGATGGTTCTCTGCGCTCGTTGAAACAAGATTCAATCCTCCCCGAGTAATGGATTTTGAAGCATTGAGCAATGTTTCTTCAATAAAAGGATTTTATTCAAACAAAGTTACCCACATACTGATAGTCGCCGCGCTCACAAATGTCGGGGCCACAATAGGCGTGATAATCGCACTCCCTTACATAATTGCTTTACTTGCATAATTAAGAAAGATTTAATAACAAGCGAGAGGTTATCCTATCATGAAGAAAGAGAAGTTCGTACAAATGTGCCCGATCTGCGCAAACAAAGACTTCGTTTATTACAAGGACAATAAGGCTACTGAAGTTGTGGCGCAAGAGATGTTTCAATGCAACAGTTGCGGGAACGTATTCACTTTCCCCTACGAAACAACAAAGAAAGAAGCGGACAAGATAAAACCAGTAAAACTCACAAAAGATATTCTAAGAGATACTCCTGAAAGCGCATATGACCCGGTAGGCAGATTTGAAGTCGGAGTTTATTGGAAGATTTTTGGGACGCTTCTTGTACTAACTGGAGCAATATCAGCAGCACTAAATCCATCGAATATAATGCTAAACCTTGGATTTATAGCAGCAGGACTATTTTTGTTGTTTGAATCATTCGTAATTTTTAGAACAACACACCCCCTCTCAAGGACTGTAAAAATATTGCTCGTTCTTGCGCTGCTTTTGGTAATGTTTTCTTACGGAAACCCAATCATCTTCATGTGGCCGTAAGACTATTTTGAAAAAAATGTTTATTCGAGTCTTGTTCCTTGAGGAACTGAATCATCAATTATAGTGATCTTAAACTTGTTCTCAGAGTTCTTCATCGCGAGGATCATTCCCTGGCTTTCTAAACCAGCCATGGTTCTTGGGGCGAGATTAAAAACAAAAGCAGCCTTCTTTCCCTTAAGATCCTCTTTCGAATAATAAAACTTAAGCCCGGCAAGTATTGTTCTTTTTTCAGTGGCAAAATCAACGGTCATTTTATACAATTTGTCTTTTCCTTCAATATCTTCAACGTTCTCTATTAAGCCAACTCTTAGTTCAACCTTCATCCAGTCTTCAAAAGCCAAAACCATTTCCATTTCACCTATAAGAAAGATGATTCAAAAAATCTTTAAACCTGCTTCTTTGAGCAGCTAGGCCCCGCATTATGCGGGAGGTAGCTCAAAAGGATTTGAGAAGGGCACTTATAAATATGAAAACTGCAATATTAATGTGATAAAGATGGAAAAAATTGATAAGAAAAATAGGTGCGCCAAGTCGCACAAAATACTCTTTCTTGACATTGATGGAGTTTTGACGGACGGGGTTTATTTTAAACCGGGCGTGCCCCCCGTGATAGCCGAGGCTTCGATGAAAGTCTTAAAGGAAGCACAAAAAAAAGGCTTCAAAATGGTTTTCATCACCGCAAGAGCCGCTGATGAACTAAGAATAAATGGAGGGCTTGAGGCGCTCCTTGAAAAGCACGGAATATTGAAGGATTCTCTTGTATATGCCTCTTCAGGCCTTGATTATGTGACGCACGATTATGAGTTCAAGACAAAGAATCATGAAGTAATATTCAAGGACGGATCAGCTGTGCTTGAAATAAAGCCTGTAATAAAAAGAGAGTCTTTCGGATCGCTTGACAAATACCTCTTAAGCAAAAACCTTCTTGGGAAGGAGATAAAGCAACAGCTCAAATTTAGGGGATTTAAGATTCTCCCTGCGATAAGCGAAAGAATCACCACTGATGCGAGAATATTCTTTGAACTTGAAAACAACACAAAAGAGGAAAGGCTCCGTGCTGTCGAAGAGACACAGAAAGTGTGCGACTTTATGTATGAAGCGTTCAAGAAAACAGGAAAATACGGTTCCCCGGTTGAGCTTGGTGTTTGGGACATTGAAGCAGGAATTTCAATTGAGCCAAGGGAACTAGGGAAACACATTGGGGTTTTACGAGCAATAAAAAGAATGGGCATTTCGCTAGATGAAAGACTCATTGGATATGCATTTGGGGACAGCGCAACTGATGCCAAGATGAAAATAAGAAAAGACATCGAGTTTGTAAGAGTCAAGGATCACAAGAACTTTTTGAACATACTAAAAAAAGAGCTTGAGAAATACTAGACTCTAAACCAACAATAAAAGAATTTATTTTCTTTTTGCCTTTTCTTTCTTTTCTTTAAGATAGGGCAAAAGAGTTCCTTTTTTTTCAGATTCTTTTATCAAACCGCGCGCGTAAAGCATTCTTTGAACTGTGCCTATTGCCGAAATGAGCGCGATGAAATAGAGAAAGTATTCAAGATAGTTCAACCCGAGCGCAGCAAGGGTCAAGCCGAGCAAAAGTACAAGGAGTTTGTCAGCATGTTCTCCTATCGCGGGCCAATCTCTATTGTCAGTAATAACTATCAGAGCCACTCTTGGCTTTGCGTAGCTTGAAATCATTGAGAACCCAAGGGCAAGCATTGCAGGAATTGCGAGTGTCGGGATAAATACAAACGAACCTATCATCGCAAAATCAACGAACTTGTCTATCATTGTTTCGAAGTAATTGCCCCAATTGCTTTTTTTGTTCAACGCCCTTGCCGTAGCCCCATCAACGAAATCCATTGTAGGTGCGAGAATGAAAAAGATGAGCGCGTATATCCAAGCCTGCTGCGTAACAAAATATGCCCCTATGAGGGCAAACACAAGGCCGAGAGTCGAGACAATGTTTGGATTAATTCGAAGGAGTATGAAAGGAGTTGCGAGGATATTTGCAAGAGGTTTTGTAAAATTTCTTAGTTTTGATATCACAATACCACCAAAAACAAAAACATGATTCTGAAAAAACTACCTGTCTTTTATAAGCCAGTTTCTGGCGAGCTGTGTCTGCGCGTGATGCCAAAATGTAGCTTTTCTTTTAATTACAACAGTTGTTTTTCTTTTTTTCACTTGTTTTCTAAAAGATTCCTCGTCATGAGCATCAATTAAGGTAAGTCCGTTCCCGATTTCTTCAGGTGTGTGCGCATCGCTCACTCCAAGCGCAGCCAAATCATCTTTCGCATTTTCCACAAAAAACTTTTGTGAGTGCTTGTTCAAGCCGCGGTAATACGCTCTCGCATTATAGGTCTCCATTGCGTCAAAACACTTCCAATTTTTCTTGAAAGGCTTGTAATTCTTTCTCGGCCAATCAAACGGATGAGGACATGAAAGAAGCGCATCTTGGTCTGATACCTGGTAAAGTATATCTTCTATTGTACCCGGCTTAATCGGCTCCTGTAAAAGATAAGCAATCACTTCACCCTTAACTCTTCTACCTTCCACAACTTTTATTTCTTCCCCAGGGATAAGCAACACTTTGTGCTTTTTTGCTAACTTTCTTATATTAAGGCCAGGAGTTGAAGAAGTGTAAGCCGCCATGTTATTATGATCAGTAAGGGAGAATCCTATGCCCTGCTTTTTACATATCTTTACTATTGTTTCGGGTTTTGTAAGGGCATCTACGCTGAAACGCGAATGCAAATGCAAGTCGAATAACATGAATAAAAAGGAGCGCAGAAGTATTTAAAGCCATTTTCAGTAAATATATTGACATGAACGTAGACAAAATTAGGGCTGATTTCCCGGTTCTGCAACGAAAAATACATGGAAAACCAATAGTGTACCTAGATAACGCCGCAACTACGCTTAAGCCAAATTACATGATTGATGCCATTAGGAAGTACTATGAAGAACAGACAGCGAATGTACACCGAGGATTGCATAAACTAAGCGAAGAGGCTTCAATAGAATACGAACAATCACATAGGACAACCGAAAAATTCTTGGGCGCACAGAAAGGCGAAGTGTGTTTCACAAAAAATACCACTGAAGCCATTAACACTGTGATGTATGCGCTTTACAATTCTGATAAGATAAAGAAGGGCGACAAAATTGTTGTTTCAAAAATGGAGCACCACTCAAACATTGTTCCTTGGCAGTTTTTGGAAAAGAAAGTTGGCGCGAAACTTGAGTTTGTTGAACTTGACAAGAATTACCAATTAGATATGGCTGATTTTGAGAAAAAAGTTAAGGGAGCAAAACTTGTTTCAATCACCGGCGCAAGCAACACAGTTGCCTCGCTTCCAGACATACGCGCAATTGAGAAATTATCCCACAAAGAAGGAGCGCTAGTGTGCATTGATGCCGCACAGCTTGTCCCCCACAAAAAAGTTGATTTCCGCTCGCTTAACGCCGATTTTTTGTGTTTCTCGGGACACAAGATGCTCGCCCCCACAGGAATCGGAGCGCTTGTCGCAAAGAAAAAATTACTTGAGGATCTTGAACCTTTCATGTTCGGTGGAGATATGATTCATTCGGTTGATTGGCACAAGTCAAGCTGGAACGAATTGCCTTACAAATACGAAGCGGGCACTCCAAACATTGAGGGAGCGTACGGACTCAAAGCCGCGATAGAATACTTGAACAAAATCGGGTTCAATGATATCGAATCACAAGAAAAGAAACTTACAAAACTTTGCCTCGAAGAACTTTCAAGAATAAAAGGAGTTAAAACTTATTGCCCGGGCAACGCTGAAAAACAGGGCGGGATAGTAATGTTTGGGTGCGACAAGTTAAGCGCGCACGATACCGCACTAGCTCTCAGCGAAAGCGAAAATGTTTTTATCAGAAGCGGAATGCACTGCGCAGAACCCTTGGTGAGTTCACTCAACAAAGACGGGCTTGCAAGAGCGAGCTTTTACTTTTATAACAGCGAAACAGACATATTGAAATTTTCTAGCGCACTAAAAGAAGTATTGAGTGCGTTTGGATAAAAGATTAATTACTCTTCTGATTTTACTATTATTTCCCCAAACACCACTTCTTCGTTTGAGGAAAGTATCTCTGAAAGCTCAATTACAAGGAAATCTTTCTCATCAACCTGGAACGCCAAGGTACTCTCAGGAACCGATTTGTCGATTATTACCTTCAACCCGTAAAGCGAAATGGGAGGCAAGAATGCCTTGTTGTACCCAGTACGTTTGTATGTATCTTCATCATCGGCTTCGAGAATCGATTTTGCCCCAACTAGTTCCGTGAGTTTGACCTTATCTATTACTGCATCGAAAGGAACTATTACTAGCACCGATTCGATCTTTGATACCCTGTACAATTGGCACTGCATTGGCGCTGCCTGGGAAAGCTTTGCAGATTTCACTGCACTATGGAACGAAATCTCAGCGTTGAATGACACAATACGCGCTTTTAGGGCATTAGCCTCTATGAAAAGCGCTAGGTCAGCTTCAGGGTCAGGCATAATTTATCACTAAAAAATACTAAATACATTATGAAAGTACAGGATTAATAATTGCGCTGATTAAATGGAAAAACCAAAAAATGGCTTTACCATTTGAATCGCGCGAGTGTTGAACCTTAAGGCAAGAAGGCCAAAGGAGTTAAAAAAATTTAAAAAAGAAGAAAGTAAATATTACTTCTTCTTTTTCTTAGCTTTTTCTGTTTTTGCTTCAGCTGTTTTTGCATCAACAGGGACAGGCTCTTTTGGCTTTACAGCCATTGAAGCTACTATTATTATTGCAACTAGGATTATGAGTAGGAGCCCTAAGCCCACTGCAGGAGCTGCGTATTCGCTGAAGAGAGCCGTAATTCCGCCCTCTTTTGTTGGAACTTTAATTGTATGTTCGTTTGTGAATTTGGCTTTGTCTGTGTAGATATCAACTGTAATGTTGAGATCTTGTCCTGCCAACCCTTCGGCAACGCTTAGCGTTAGTTTTGCGAGAACTGACTGGCCTGGAGCCAAATCTATCGGCTTATTGAAATCTGATTTTGATTCAATGCCGAACACATTCATGTCAAGAACTCTTAACATGTCGTTTGTGTCGTTTGTGAAGTTATAGTCGAGCGTGAAGTTCATCATGCCCGGAACATTTAAGTCACAGGATAGCCCGCACGGCTCTACAATGTTTATTAGAACATTATAGTCTCTTACAAGTCCCTTAGTGTCTTCCACTTTCAGGTTCATGTTTGAGTCAAGCGCAGCGCAATCGGGGTGCATGTAGATATATGCCTGCTGGTTTGAGTCAGGAACTATTGTGAAAGTTTCTTCGCTCAGAGTCACCCATTCAGGCGATTCTTTTAGAAGTCTTACAGCTTCTGTTTCTGCTCCGCGATTTGAAATATTTAGTTCAACTAAAGTGCTTGTGTCGCAGTTCACATCAATTACTGATGGGAGATCCGACGCAGTCATGTTGTAGCACTTGTTTGCCCTTATTGTGAAAGGGATTCTGTAGATTTTCTCATAGTTTGCCGAGCTTATTACAAGCGTCGCGCTTACTTCTTGAGGAGTAGTGCTCTTTACTTTTACAATAAAGTCTTTTGATTCGCCCGCAGCGAAAGTGAAAGTGTTGATATCAACGCTCACAAATGCGGGTGCTTCAAGAGACAAGTTAATTGTGTCGCTTTTGTTTGAATTGTTTTTTATGAAGAATGTAAAATTCTTGTCCGCTTCTGAGCATGACTCTACTAGAGGAGGGAAATTATTTGAAAGCGGTTCAAATCCGTTTATTCCCTGAACAAGAGAGATTGTCTGTTCGGAGTTTGTCATTGTATTTGAGAGGGACATATCGAATGGATATGTTCCTGCAGGCGTTGAGCAGTAGCTTTTTACCGTTAGCTCTCCGCTAAATTCCTGGCCAGGATTAAGCTTTATCTTTTCTTTAGGATAGCCAACCCAAGCATCGTTAAGCCCTTCTTGGAGGAGTACGAACTCATCGCAGAACTGGCCTGTGTTTTTTACGAAAATTGAATAGTTATTGTCTACGCATGGATCTGAAGTTGAGGAGGTTTGTGTTATCGAGTAATCAAAAGTGTGGCATTGTGACACGCCGATTGAGAATGTTGCCCTGCTATTTTCAGGACCATAAACTGCATACTCTATTGGGTAGGTGCTTGCTGATGCGTAGCATTCAGGAGTGATGAATGAGTAGAATGTCTTGCACTCACTTGATGTGAATGAAAGCTCGGCGGGCGCTATTGAAACCCATTTGGCTCCAAGCCCTTCGGCTACTACACTATATGTTCCCGGTATGTCAGTACAAACCGTATAAGCTTGCTTTGACGTTTCGCATTGACAAAGGTTAACGCTTCCGTTACCTGTTATTGTTAACGCGTGTGCATTGGCTATTGATACAACCAACACTACAAATATGGCTGCAAAAAGCAGCAAAATTTTAGCATTCATTCTTTCACCATCCAAACCTCTTTGCTTTGCTTATTTGAAGAACTTCCGGTGGAAGCAATCCCCAAAATAACAATAAATATCAATAGGATTATAAACAATGCAAACCCTATCGCTGCAATTGTCCCAAGTCCCCCTACTGATCCGCCAAAAAGACCCGTTCCGCTAAATAAGCTGAACATTCCGGCAAGTGCGCCGCCTTGTGATTCTGGCGCTTTCTCAACTACCACTTCTAGCGCTCTCTTATTGTAGCTGTTTCTTTGCGAAACAACAAAATATGGAGTGTAAGTGCCGTTTTTGTCGCCGGCGTGCACTGTTCCGTTCAGTGTCACTACTTGTCCGGGAGCAAGGAAGTCGAGAGTGAGTTTTGGCATGTTCAAATCGCCTGCTCCTTCAAAGGACACTTCTAGTTCTGTCATGTTTCTGTCCGAATTATTCCTAATTGTTATGTAGTAGTTGGCATCCGTGTTTGTCTTCATTGTAATCTTTTCTGTTGCGCCAAGAATTTCTATGTCTTCAAGCGCGGCGATTCCTTTCACGTTGAAATAAATTGTAGTTTCTATGTGAACGTTTCCGTCAAGCTTTACCTTGAAGCTTTGCCCGTCCTTTACTTCGGTTGTCGGGCTAGTTGATACTGAAAGGTAGATTATCTTGCTTGTCCCTTTAGGGATGAACGCCACGTCTTCGGAAAAAGCAACTCTTATTCCAACAGGAAGGTTCGCAGTAGATAGTGCGAAGTTCTCGTCGAAATCTCCCGAGTTTTTAATTTCAAACTCGAATATTTCGGTTGCGCACCAAGAAATGTCTTTTGCCTGTGTTCTTAACGTAATTCCTGCATTACTTTCGCCTTTAACGTTTAAGCATATTTGTTTCTCTTCGGTGTAAGCGTTGTATGCTTCGCCTGCCGTAAGGTCTATCCCCACAATTGAGAAGTAATTCTTTCCCGCTTTCATTGTTGTCGGAACTACTATTGTGTAAGGAACCGCTTTTTCCTGGGAGCAAGTCATGCTTACTTCGTCATATCCAAGCTGTCCTTCTAAACCGAATAGTTTGAGTGCGAATTTTTTCTTGTCAAATGAGCAATCATCGCCCTTCGCAAGGCATTTTACTGTGAAAGTGCCTTCAAATATCTGGCCCTTTACAACATCATAGCAGACATCTGCTGCGCCGAGCATGAATGTGCGTTCTATTATATTTGAGCAATCCACCACTTCAACGTCAAGTTTCTTTTCTATAGTGTAATTATCAGCAACTCCATTGAGCTGCACTCTTTGCATTCCAAGTGAGAGGTTTTTTGCGTTTAATGCCAATGTCGCTGTTTTTGTTTCTCCGCCGGCAACATCGAGGTATTCTCTTGAGAAGAATGGCAACATGAACGCGTTGTCTGCGTTAAGATAAATTCTCTTTGATGCTGAGGAAGTGTTTGTTACAAGAACTGTAACGTCTTTCTTTTCTCCTTTGCATATTGTTCCGTCAAATTCTTCTATTCTGAATCCGTCGTAACTTGAGCAGGAGCCGATGTCTATTCCAAAGTTCATTGTCATGTTTGCTGCGTCATCATGTATTCTTGCAGTGTAGGATGAGCTTGCCGCTCCGCAAGTGTTTGCGTTGAACGTAAGGTAAGTTGATTCCCCCTTATTGAGGCAAAATGACGGATTTGTTAGTGAAACGTTTATTTCGCTTGGCACGTCATCAACAAGGAAGTTAAAGCACTTGCTTGCATTTGATGCGTTCTTTACTGTAATGTTTGTAGAATAATCAGTGCACTTTTCAAGACAAATTCCTTTTATGTCTGATTCGAAAATGTATTCGCCGGTTGCACCCGCAGGTGCGTTGTAACAATTTGTACCTATGTTAAGGTCCTTTGTTACGTATGAACCGTTTGAATCTGTCGCCTTGATTGTTATTGTGTTGTAGGAATGAAGGTTTGAGATTGTATTGCATGAAAGATAATAATTGCTTTCTATGAAACAATTTGCAGTGTTTGTGTTTGACTGGTTTGTTATTGAGAAAATCAAATTGTTCTTGTCTTCTGTGTCGTAAGCGTAGTCCCTAAGATCCAAAAACCTGTAAGTGTCCTGGTTTAGGCAAACGCTCGAGAATTCTGTTTTGAAATATGGTGCGAAGTTCTTCAGAGTTATTCTAAATGAGTCGTTGTATGTGAGACCGAACACATCAGTTATTCTCATGTTGATATCAGTATAGCTTTGCTGGCAGTTCACTACGTAGCATGTGAGGTAGTGCTCTTGGTCGATGTAGCAGTCAAGCATCCCTGAATTTGATTGTGCTGTTATATTGTAGTCTGCGTTGTTGATGTCCTCATCCCAGGCGTAATCGTCAAGGCGGATAAATCTTGTCATGTCGCTTGCGCAGCTCATTTCCTGATCTGGGGTGTGGAGTACAGGCGTTTCGTTTGAAACATTAATATTGAATGTTTCTGTGTCAGTGTGTCCGCATTCATCTGTTGCGGTGAGTGTTACTGCTGTGGTTCCCGGATAGTTTCCCTGGCATGAAATATTTCTTTCGTTTGTAAAAGTACAGTTCGCTGCGGTGTTTGAAAAAGTTGCTGTGATATCCATTTCTCCGAAAGTTGAATCGTAATCTTCAACATAGTTCCAAAGATCCATTTCGAATAATTCGTCATAATATATTGATTTGTCTGCAATGTCGTCAATCATCGGCGAAAGAACGTAGACGTCGCAGTGGCTAACAGGTTCGGGTATGTTTGTGCATGAGATTGTAACGCTTGAAAGAGTGTGGCTACTGTAAGGATAAAATGAGATTGTGTTTGTTGCGGCAAGGCTTAGGTTTGCTGTAATTGATTGAGTAAATGTTCCGCAATATGCTGTGCCTAAAGGGTCGTCAGTGTTTGCATAGTTGTCAACTGTTGTCCCCAAATAATTTCCGTTTACTAAAATGTCCATTACTTCATTGTCCTCCATCGGATTTCCGCTCGTGTTTCCATAATTTGTCGTAGTAGTTGTAATTATGCATTGGCTATATCCTGTTACCGGCAATGAAAAAGAATAATCGCAAGGAACAATCTCCCCGTCGCTTGAACAAGTGCCGTAATCCATTCCAATTCCAGCTGGAGCAGTTACACTGCCGCACACGGCTGGAGTTTCGCAATCAAAAGCTGATGTGCAATTTAAGGTAGTTGCTGCTGCGTGAGCCAGAACTGTGAACGAAATAAGCACTAATACAAGTCCAATCATCCAATACAAATGTTTCATCATAATCATCACTCCTTTAGGCTCGCTTAACTACTCTTGCAATGAAAGCGACTAACAATATGGCCGCAATAAGTGTCAATACCCAAAACAATGCCCAATCTAGTATGCTAAAATTTCCTGTTTCGTTTCCAAAAGCGTCAATTCCAAACAATCCTGCTATTGAACCATTTTGGTTTTGATTAGTTTGCCCGTTTGGCTCAAAAATTATGGTAAGATCGTTTTCCGAAAGCTCTTTTCCAAGATACACTTCTAATTTTGAATAAGTTTTTGTGTATTCAGCGTAAGGATTTTCAAGAGTCACTAATGCTGTGATTGTGCTGTTCGCAGGAACTGAGATCGGAGCTGTAACATGTGATTCTGCCGGAGAGTATACTTTTACCAAAAGATCTCTTGCGTAATAGGCGTCATTTGTAATATTTACTGAGAATGAATCTTCTTTTCCGGAGATTGTAACGTTTGAATCAACGCTTACTGGAAAAGCGAATGCTGTGCCCACTAAGAGCAAAAACAGTGCTACCTCGAGTATCATTTTTTCCAAATCCAACACCCAATTTTTCAATTTCTGACTTGCCCTATCAAAAGGCCCACCAGACTTGATTAACTATGGAACTATACAAAGTTCCACAACCTAAGTAATTGCTACTGAAGGAGTATTTAAATATAACGTTTTCACTATTGAACGTGAAAATGAAAGGGGTTTTTGACTAATTTAAGAGATTTTGGCGGTTTTGATAATATCCACTATCAGCATAATTGTATAGCCACAAGAGTCATCCATTCATCCACGCTTTTATTCACAGGAAATAACCTGAACCTATTCAGGCAATTTGCTCTCGAAGGGAAATTTACATATTGCGCATTAGCAAACGAATGAGCCCAACCGAACAATCCTGGATTATACTGCGAAAGAGTATCACCCGAAGTGCAATCAATCGGATTTCCTTCACCATCGCCGCTTCTGGATAGGCACTTAACTGTGTTGGTTCCGCAAGTTATTTCAAAGCCTTTTCCTGCATCCCAGGCATCCTCATCATAAAAGATATCGCAAACCAATTGAGCAGCTGGCTTCTTAGAATCGCTAGAAACAATTGTAGGCTGACACTTTGTTTTGTCATCAGACATCTGGAATGCAAATAAATCATCATCCTTCCACGAATAATCCCCATCGGAAAGATTAGTTATAGAATAATCTGCCAAAGTACCTTTGTATATACAAAGCCGGTCCCCAAAACCAGAAAAGTAAATTCCCTCATTAAATGTGTATGTTGCAGAGAAATCAAGCGTTTTCCCTATAGGTGCAGTTGGCGCAGCAACAACAGGAACTGCCGCCGTACCAGCCGCCGCATCCCTTGTGGCCTTACAATCAACGCTTTTTCCGCCGTTAATTCCCACACACACCCATGAGACAGGCCCGTCTTTTATCGGATCCGAAGGCTTGCTCGGACTTACAACCCCTTCATCACAGTAAGCAGCATTGCCAGGAAATGGCTCAGTGCCAACATAGTTCTTTGCAGCAAGTCCACAAACACCATCAACTACTGAAGCAACACTGCCGCTGCTAGTAGTACTACCACCAACAACTGAATTGGTTGCTGAAGAAATAGTAACCAAATTCACAGGCGGATCGCTTATGAGTTTTAAATTCAAGAACTTCAAATAATATGCTACGCTTTGGTCAGGAAGCATGAACAGGGTCTGGGCATTTGTAGTTATCGTTCCACCGGCAAAATCAGGGTTTGAAGCGGCGAACGCATTAGCAGGATCTCCGCTAACTATTATTGAAAACGAAGGGAATCCAAACATTGCTGTAGCCAAGAAATACTTGTGCTTCTTAAGCTCGTCAAAATTCGCCCTGTTTTTCACGAGGTATTCTATGAACTTAAAATCGTCCTGAGGGAATATGTCCTTTACAACGCCGGACTTCGTTGAAATTATGAAATTGTAATAGTTTGTTACATTATCAAGATAAGATGTAACCGCAGCCTTTCCGGATTCGCTGAATGTATCCTTGTCCAAGTCATATATCCCAGCTAGCGCAAGATTGCAGAAGAAATTCTTTGCTTTGTCATTGTTTAGCTTTGCAGTAACTCCGCAGCCAAAATTCTCGAATGTTTTTTCAAACTTGCCATCAAGGGGCGACCAAACCGATGCCACTGACAAATAATCAGCAAATCCATATCCTTGGCGGTAGTCTGAAATGTAAATTCCAGCGGGTAAGCTATTGTGTATCTGGCAATCAATATATTGGTTATTATACTTGTCAGAAGGGTTACAGAAATATCCATCAGTTATAGGCAAAGTTTTCTTTCCTTCAATAGTATACAATGTTATCTTTCCGTCACCGAACATCTTGTCTTCTTTCATCATCGCTTTCCAATGAGCTGCAGACTCAGTTATGATTCTTCTCTTAGTCGAGGAAGCTCCCAAAGTAAGCCAATCGATTGCAGCCATTGCACCATAAATCATTTTATCTGATGTTGTAAGTGTCTTTATCCTCCCTGGCTCTTCGAAAACCCAAACGCTCAACTGAAGCGCAGCAGTCATCTTAGCCAGATTCGACTTTGATTTATACTCAGTAACCATTACTTTTTTGTCATACAATGAAACTACAGGCGGAACTTTGCTTGCATCGTTCGCATTTGTAATTTCCTTTACAAAAGAAAGATTAGGAGCTTTCAATCTCAAATCCACCTGGCCATTTTCGGGATTTATTAACCCTGCAACTTTGCTAGAATCATAAACAGCAACATCGACTTTACTATCATCATCCTTATTTACATTCCCTACAAATAATGATGTCTTAACATCTTTCATCAATTTGTCAACACTTTCTCTCCAAGCGGTACCGACAAAGTAGTATTCGCCGATTACTCCGCCGACAACTAATCCAATCAAAATTGAAGAACCTACTTTAGGACTAAACACCCTATTCCCAATCGAAGTACCAAAAGCTTTTCCTGAAGCGTATCTTAATATCGACCAACCCCCACTCATTATCCAATAAGATCCAAATCCTTGAAGCGAACCTATACCTGTATCAGAAGCAGTTTCACTCCATTCATCCCCAACAGCTCGTGAAACAACAAAATCATCTATACCACCAAGAACAGCGAAAAGAGTTGCCCCCTTGAAAGTATCTTTAATCCATGTCCAAACTGGTCTTGGGTTTGGTGTTGGAGGAGTAGGAGTAACCGGAGTAGGCGTCACAGGCGTAGGAGTAACCGGAGTAGGCGTCACAGGCGTAGGAGTAACCGGAGTAGGCGTCACAGGCGTAGGAGTAACCGGGCCTGGAGTAGGAGTCACTCTAGTTGGAGGCGCGCCAGATGTCGCAACATTACTTATTTTTGGGTTCTGTGTAATAGTGGGACTAACATCAATTTTAGGGCTTGCTGTAGCCTTAACGTCGCCAACTGTTGCAGTGCCCCCAGCACCGCCAGCCCCACCCTGATTAACTGGAGAGTTAATAATAGTATTATTTACAGTAACGCCGCCAGCAGGATTAACAGGAGCAGCGCCGCCACCAGTTCCAGCTCTTGGAACTTTTACGGTGACAGAAGGAGACTGCACCTTGGCAAAATTAGCCCCAGTAAAACTTGATTCGCTAATTGCATAATTTGCTCTGAGAAATTTTTCAACAGTTGCTGAAGATTTTGCGGTGGTCCCTGATTTAGCAGCCATGTCTTTTAGGAAATTATCATAACCCATCGCCTTGAGAGCCGACTTGTCGGCAACTTTGGCGTAAGGAGTTGCGGAATTGAACTGATTCAAGCATGCTCTAAGATCATAAACCCCTGACGGCACAGAAACCAAAGCTGCCCCGGTATTGCCTATAGGGATACCTGAAATTTCAATATTCAAAGGCATAACAGCAGAAGCTGCGTTTACTACGCTGATGCAAAGTATTAGCAAAACAGAAATCAGAAGAAGCCTTTTCATTCAAAACCACACTCGGTTTTTTTCAATAAAACAGAATCAAGCGAGGAAATATACGAAGGATATGCACTGTCAAGATCTACAACTACCAGTTCGGCGTACTCATCATAATTTCTGGCGAATTCATCAACTGCATTTGCCAGCGCTTCCAATCTTCCATACGCCTTATTTATGATATTGATTGAATCATCCAAATTTGCGAGGTCGCAGCTGTTTACTTCTGAGAAATACGCGCTGATTTTTGTCATATCGAAATAATCTGCTAGAGAATTATCTATTGTTAAAATGAAAACTGAAGCCGCTGCCGAAAGTTCTGCCTTTGATTCGGCATTATAGGGACCAGGGTTTGATTTGAAGCTGACAAGATCAGATTTGAGTTTTATTAAATTGCTTTCAGGCATCGCCAAATATACGTTCCCAAGAAGATCGGAACCAACTATTTTTAGCTCTCTAAATTCTGAAAAATTCACATCATTTGACTCAAAGAGAGCGAGCATCTTGCCATACCCTTCATCAAGCGAAGCTGTATTGTCAACGTAAGGAGCAGGAGTCAAAATAGAAGGAAGAGCAAAATAAGCGATAAGCGCAATAACTATGACTGCAACAACAATCCCCAAATTGCGCCATTTAGTATCCATTTTATCACTAAACAAAGTTGCTTCTATTATAATTGAGCGTTTAGGATATATAAATAGGTTTCTTACTGAGAAGAACTATAAAAAAGAGGCATTTTTCAAGTCAAAAGTCAGCCAATTGACAAAAAACACTACATCTTGTCGAAACCAAACAATCATTATTAAAACTAAAACAACCTCTATCCTTCAGCTAAACAAAAAAACTAGTGAAGAATTACTATGGCAAAAGTGGAAAAAGAAAGGATTATCCTTAGCGCTGAAGAGGCAATACTGCTAAAAGGAATAGCCGAAGTAGAGCTAATACCTAACCAAAAAGGAGTGTTCTTGCTCATAGACAAGGGCATAATGGGCAAAAACGAGGGCAAAGAAGTCTGCGTTCAGGTCCCTGCGAAGGAAAAACCAAGTGACCCTAAGGAAGAAACGCGCCAAGAAGTGGCTGGACTAATAAAAAAAGGAAAACTTTCGGAGCTTGTTGAGGGGAAGTTTGAGGCAACACTTAACGAGAAGCAAAGAAAGGCGCTCCTAGAAATGGTTGTGAGCGGAAAAATTTATGTCTTCAAGCTAAATGAAACTTACAAGAAAGGAGTTTACAGATTAAACGAAGAAGCGGAAGCTGAAAAAGAACGAGAAAAGAAAGATTCTGAGAATTTTGGCGCGCCTGAAAAACCAATTGACGAATATAACCTTGGCGTTGACGGATTCATTATTGCGAGATACCCTGAACGCGCAAGAAACCTGTCAATGGAATACGAAACCCCCATCAGAGAAGGAAAACTAAAGGGAATGAAAAGCTTTGACGGAAATTATTACTTAATCTCAACAGAACTCTTGGAAGCATACATCCAAAAAACAATGATTGCTTTTGGAAGCGCGCCCACAATGACCTTAGAGGATTTAGCGAAGAACACAAACGCCTCACTCACTCTCACAAGAATAGTTTGCGACTACCTAAAAGAAGAGGGCGAACTAATAGAAAAGAAAAAAGGGCAATACACTTATATCAAGTGAAATTAATTTTCAGATTTTTAGCTTGCGCCTTTTGTGGCGTTGACAAACAAGGTCTTTATTTCCGCATCAGTCAATGCGCGGTTCCAAATCTTAAGTTCATCTATTTCCCCAACAAATTTTGACACGCCATTAGATTGGGAAGTGCCAACATAAACATTTGATGTCTTCACATGCCCGGGAAAAATGTTTTTTGGAATGTCCGAAGCCTCAAGATTCCCGTCCACATACAATCTCGCAAATGAATTTGCAGGATCAGTAGATAGCGTCATCACTACACTGTGCCAATTATTATTTCTGACATCGCTTTTTGAAGAAATAATCAGTTGGGGCTTACCGTATGTTATCGAACCGTCGGTTGCAAAAATAACTGCTTTGTTGGTACGCCCATAAATGCACATTGAAAGACTCCAAGCCTGCCGTGGGGTATAATAAACATTGGCCGACTCGGAAGAAACTATACCTGCATCACAGACTGTGGTTCCTTGAGTTGAATATGGCGCCCCCTTAATCCACGCGGATATGGTAAAACCCTTGCTTGAATCCACGCCAACCCCCAAAGCGCTTGCAATGGGTGACTGAGTACCGCCATTGCTTGAGATTCCACTCCCAAACAATCCGTCAGAATATTCAAATACATTCGGAGTGGAAACAAATGTCAATCCTTTTCCGGAACTTATAGCGTCGGCATTCGAATCGTTTAAATGCCAAAGATCAGAAAGACCGACAAGAATCGGATCGCTCTTTGTATAATACTGCCCGTCAACCTTAATGAAATTGTTGCTTGATTCCTTGAGCGTGTCAAAAGAATCATTAACAGAAGTAACGCCAACGCTTGTCTGCGATTGCCCACCGCTTAAAACTCCTGTGACTGCAAGTATTACAATCGCAACAACAAGAATCGCTGCACCTATGATAAGCAAATATTCTATTGCACCCTGCGCTTTAAAATTATTTCCAATCTCACCCATAAAAATCACTTAATTCAGCTCGTCGCGTTCACAAAAAGCGCATTCACGTCAGCATCAGAAAGTGCGCGATTCCAAATTGAAACTTCGCTGATATATCCGTTAAAGACATAACCTTTTCTCGCTTCGGCGCCAATCATTAGCGGCCAAGGATTTGCAGGATTTGAACCAATATCATATCCCGCAGGAAGCGCAGCTGTACCGAAAGGAACGCCATTAATGTAACCTACTACCGTATCTCCTCTTCGCAAGAACACCAAGTGATACCACTGATTGAGATTTATATTTGCGCCAGGATAGCTAATGCCGTAAGAGGGAACCCCTACCTGATATCCACCATTAGTAACAAAGCACCCTAAATTTCCCCAATCAAACCAGCAAAGAAATCTCCCATACCTCGGATCAGGTTGGTCAAACCAACCCCAAGAAATAAGTGTATCAGCATTATTGCCTCCGTTTGGTTTGTCCCTTGTGTTGAACCAAAGACTTATTGTAAAATCATTTTTTCCGAAGTTAAGCGGAGAAGTTGAAGTAACAGGAACATAAAGAAAATTCCCATCATTTGCCTGGCCATGAGTAATACTCCCAAATTCTGTTGCAGTGCCCCATAATCCGTTCACTTGAGGAGGACAGTGTCCCACATCGCAAGTCATATCCAAATTATTAGGAGAGCTATCTGAGAAAGTGTTTCCTTGCGAGCCGTCCAAATGCCAAAGGGTAGCAAGACTTGAAACCATCGGATCCGATTTTGTATAATAATAATTATTCAAACGAATAAAATTTTTGTTTGATTCTCTCAAAGCATCAAATGAACTCCCAACCGAAGTCAATCCGACACTCGTCTGTGATTGCCCGCCGCTTAAAACTCCTGTGACTGCAAGTATTACAATCGCAACAACAAGAATCGCTGCGCCTATTATGAGTAAATATTCTATTGCGCCTTGCGCCCTGTATTGCATGCGAAATGAATAGATTTTCAAGTATAAAAGAATTAGTGACTGGGGTCACGGGGAACCAGAAGTCCAATTCCGCTTGGACCAAACGGAATACGCTAACGTCCCGTCCAAAGACGGGACTAGAGAATAATAAAAATAAAGACTGGGGTCACGGGGAATCGAACCCCGTTTTAGCGGTCTGGAGCCGCTCGTAATACCACTATACCATGACCCCGACTGCCATCCCAGTCGACATGACGCGTGGTGTCTTCGCCACCACTGGTTCATTATTGTATACAATAAAGCAATCAAAGAAAGTTTAAATTGCTTTGCAGGAGCCAAAAAAGGGCGAAATCAGAGGCCGAGCTTCTTCTTCACAACAGTCATATCAAGATAAGGATTTGTCTTTAGCACATTCGGCGCAATCCTTCTTATTTGAGGGTCGATGACTCCAAAAGTTTCCACAAGAATCTTTAGAGAAAGCGCCTTCGCATAAGCCGAAGAGGACTTTGCAACCATACTTTTTTTCATCAAAGGTATTGCAGCGGAATTCTTCAAGTAAGCTGTAGATGCGAGCGCTTGAATTTGCACATTCTCTCTTGGGTCAAGGATAAACTCAGCTATCCTCGACGCATATTTTTTTCCAAATTTTTGGAGAGTTTGCAAAGCGCCTTCGACAACATATTCGCTTTTCGATCCAAGAATAATCAAAATTTCTTTTTCGTACTTTTTAGGATTCCTTGAAACACGCATCACAAATTTTTCCATCTGAGGCGCGGTCAAAGTATGAGTCTTACCCATGACATACCAAGGCACCCTTAGTGCGGATTTGCGTGCAGAAACTACAGGGTTATTTTTAGCCAAAAACGGTCTTCTTTTTATTACAGGCATGAAATATACTCTACTTAGAAGAATAAAAGGATTCCTCCTCGCGCCCAATAATAACCTTTAAATTCGCTCCCCACCAACACTTCACTACAACAAAAACAAATTTGAAAGCGATATAAATGATACAAGAAAAAAAGTTCACAAAAGAGATGGAAATAGCCACTTATGAAGAGTGGAAGAAAGGCAATGCTTACGCTTTCCACGAGGGCTCTGATAAACCTGTTTATTCCATTGACACTCCGCCGCCATACATAAATTCACCGATACATATTGGACACGCAAGCACTTATGTGATAATGGATTTTATTGCGAGATACAGAAAGATGATGGGGTATGAAGTTCTTTTCCCGTTGGGGCTTGACCAAAACGGACTCCCAATAGAAATCAGCGCCGAGAAAAAGTACAAGGTTGATTTCACAAAGCTCGGAAGAGAGGAAGCAATAAAATATTGCAGAAATCTCCTCAACGAAACCACAAGCGAAAGCGTTGACTCATTCTTTAAGTGCGGAATAGGATTTACTTCTTGGAAAGAAGGAGAAGAAATCGGAGCAATATACCAAACAGACAGCCCATCCTATAGAGCAGTAACACAAGCCACTTTCATCGATCTTTACAATAAAGGACTCATTTACGAAGCCAACAAAGTTGTGAACTGGGATCCAAAACTCCAGACCACAGTTGCAGATTCTGAAATAATTTACAAAGATGTTCCGGGGAACTTCCATGATATTGCTTTCAAAGTCAAGGGCACATCCAGCTCTGATGGAGCAGGAGAAGAAGTAATAATTGGGACAACTAGACCTGAACTTGTTTGCACCTGCGGGATGGTAATTTTCCACCCGGATGATAAAAGATACGCGCACTTGAACGGAAAAACACTTATCACACCATATTTTCACAAGGAAGTTCCCTGCAAATCGCACCCCGCGGCAGAAATGGACAAAGGCACAGGAATAATGATGATGTGCTCATACGGAGACCTCACCGATATTAGATTCTTCATCGAACAAGGACTCAAAGGACTTGTTGCAATAAACAAAAACGGAACGCTCAACGAAAATGCCGGCCCACTCAATGGACTGAAAATAATGGAAGCCCGCAAAAAAATAATTGAAGAGATGACTGCGAGCGGAGAACTCAAAAAAATCACTCCAACAGGAACACATAGAACACCAATCAACGAAAGAAGCGGAGCACCAATAGAATTTATTGAAATGCCGGAATATTATTTGAAACAACTTGAGTTCAAGGATGAAATGAGAAGAATTGCTGCTGAAGTTAATATTTATGCCCCACAGTCAAGGCAGATATTGCTTGATTGGATAGATTCTGTTTCAATAGATTGGCCAATCACAAGAAGAAGATTTTATGCAACTGAAGTCCCAATGTGGTACTGCAAAAACTGCAAAGAGCCAGTGCTTGCAAAGAAAGGAAAATATGTCCAGCCTTGGAAAGAAAAATATGAGGGCAAGTGCACAAAATGCGGTGAAACAGAATTTGTAGGAGAAGAAAGAGTATTTGACACTTGGTTTGATTCAAGCATCAGCCCACTTTACATTTTAGGATACGAAAGAAAACCAGAATTTTTCAAACTACACCCGCAGTGCTCATTAAGACCGCAAGGAAAAGAAATTGTAAGAACTTGGCTTTACTACACGCTCCTAAAAGATTTCTTGCTCACAGGAAAAACAATTTTTAAGGATGCTTGGATCCACCACCACATCGTTGACGAACAGGGGCATAAAATGTCAAAATCAAAAGGAAATGGGATTGACCCCCACACTGTTCTTGAAAAATACGGTTCAGGCTCGTTTAGAATGTGGTGCGCGGTTGAAGGAAATCTTGACAAAGGAGATTTTAGGTGCTCTTTTGCGAGAATAGAGAACGCGGGAAAGCAACTTGAAAAACTTTGGAACGTAAGCAAATTTGTCTCAATGTTTGAACTTACCCCAGAACAGGAAAAAAATGTTAAACTTGCAGAAATTGACAAGTGGGCATTAAGAGAAGCGAATGACATTGCAGAGTTTGCCAGAAAACAATTTGAAATTTATGATTTCCACAACCCCACAGTAAGGGCCATGAACTTTATCAGAGACGAATTTGCATCACACTATGTAGAATTAGTAAAAAGAAGAGCCTACAATAATGACCCTGTCGTAAAATTCACTGAATCTGAAAGAAACGCTGCGGTAAAGACTCTAAGAGACACTCTTAGAATTCTCCTTGAAGTTCTTGCACCAATAAATCCTGCAATGAACCATTTTGTGTATAACGCCCTTTTTGGAAAAAATGTTCACGAACAAAAATTCCCTGTCGGAGAAAAAATTGCAAGCAAAGTTGACGGCGCAGATTTAGTCGCATTTGATTCGGCTGTCTGGAAGGCGAAGAAGGATGCTGCACTTTCGCTAAAGGACCCTGTAAAGAAAGCCATAGCCCCCGAATCACTAAGAGCCTGCGAAGCTGAACTAAAAGCAATGCACGGAATACAATACATGGAATTTAAGGGAAAAGAAGTTTTTGTAGAAGCGAAATAAAAATGGCTGAAGCCAAGTAAGTCTATTTTAGCTAATTTAGCTACTTTTTCCCAGATTAGGCAGATTTTAATACCACTTTCTGCCTCGTAGTAAGTGATGAAATATACCCTGCTATATATAGTCGCGGCAATTCTCCTCGTCCTTTCTTCGGCGAATGCCATCTCCCCAAATGATGCTACAAACATTGTGGGGCTACAAAATGACTATTTGCTTGACTCAGAAAGCGCAGCAATTCTCTCGCCCCAAGTTCTTGTAAGCTATGCAAAAAACGATTACTGGATAGTTGTTGGCCTAAGCGACACCACCCCCACCGTTTACATCCCGGTAAAGAATTCAGATGCTACAATCGCAACGGGCGATGTGGAAACAAGGGAACTTATCAAAACCGAAATTGTAGTCACGCGAATTAATTCCCAAAAAAGCTCTATGACCGCAGGAGATTGGCCTTTCTCAAACACCACAAAAACAGATTTTTATGATCTTCAAAGAGTACTCTCCGAAATGGTCCCAAAAATTGTGAACGTGGAAACAGAACTTTCAAATCTGTCCGATGCCGATGCAAAGAGACTTGCAATATCTGCGGACGACATACAAACGAAGGTGGATAATCTTGCACTCAAAAGCGAAGTTGTCGCAAAAATAGTTGAAGACGGAATGGCGCTTGAAAATGATTATTTCCTAGATCCCGATACGAATGAAACGAGCGATTACCAAAGAGCTTTCATTGAATATTTTAGTATAATTGAAGCCTACAAGGAAGATTATGACAAGGTTTATTCAAGCATAAACACACTTAAAACTGCAATCGCGGCCCTTAGCATCGAAGGACTTACCTCGACACAAAAGAATTTCTTGGTGACTAGCCTTTCACCCCCTGCACAAACAGGAAAGATAACAAGCCTTGCAAGCAATACCCAGCAGATAAAGACCGTGGTAGA
>ERZ1292640.155-Hain-H43-02um-R1-155-length-55347-cov-7_pt1 | contig 55347 bp, 52 predicted proteins | sample MGYA00564404_ERZ1292640 | MGnify/ENA primary metagenome ERZ1292640 (study PRJEB36523, sample SAMEA6512636) | groundwater metagenome | collected 2019-01-08 | study: AquaDiva: Metagenomics assemblies of 32 groundwater samples | reverse complement strand
CCCTTAGAGGCATTTACAAAAGAATTAAACAAACTTAATATTACAATTGACATGCCAAGTGTTGCACTTGCAGGTTGAATTCAGTGTTATCATGATTGCATTTTTTATAATTATGTGGTATAAACAAACATAAATAAATTCTTTTGGAAAATGAATAAAACGAGAGAAAAATGGCAAAATCAGTTAAAAATGGGGATATCCTCCATAGATAAATTGAGGGTTGCTTTTGAACGTGCTGGAATAAAAAAATCTGCTAACTTTTATCAGGAATTAGAAAAAGTTGTTAAATCGTATCCAATTTTTATATCTCCCAGTATTCTTAAACAATGTTTAGAATCAAAATTTATATATAAACAATTTATTCCGGATAAAGAAGAATTGATTAATTTGAGAGGCGAGAACGATCCACTTAATGAAGACAGTAAAAAGGCAACCGACAAGTTAATTCATATGTATCCGGATAGGGCATTACTTTTGGCTACTGATATGTGTTTCAGTTCTTGTCGCTTTTGCACAAGAAAACGCATTAAGATGCCCTGCGAGAGGATAACTTTAAAGCAGTTGGATGACGCCTGTAAATATATTGCTAAAAATAAGCAGATAAAAGACGTAATAATTTCAGGGGGTGATCCGTTAACCATAGAAGATTCCGGACTAAAGATAATCCTTGAGAAGATTAAAAAAATAAAAAGCGTAAAAGTTATTAGAATAGGAACAAGGGCGCCAGTTTCATGCCCAGACAGAATTACAAATGATTTAGTCAGGCTACTTAAAAGGTTTAATCCTTTGTATGTAAACGTACATTTAAACCATCCGGATGAATTCACTCATGCAACCGTGCAAGCTTTAAAAAGGTTATCTGATGCCGGAATTATTTTGGGTAGCCAATCAGTATTGTTGAAAGGAGTAAACGATAATAGTAAAACGGTTAAGGAATTACTGTATAAATGCATAGAAACAGGTGTAAGGCCATACTATCTTTATCAGTGCGACGAAGTTTCTGGGACAGAACATTTCTGGACGGAATATCAGGAGATGTTTAAGATAGCGCAAAATCTTATTGGAAATATAAGCGGATTAGCTACGTCCAGTTTCGTTTTCGATTGCAAAGGAGGACAAGGTAAGGTTAGAGTTATTCCTGAATTTTATAAAAACAAAAAAGAAAAAAGCATTACACTAAAAACCTTCAAGAATAAGCTATATACTTACAACAATTTAAGAAAGAAAAAATAGTTATTCATCGGCCTTGGTAATATGATTTATAAAAGTATTTTGGAAAAATTAGGAAAGACGCCAATGGTTAAAATCGAATCGGAAGATTTAGAGAATATTAATTTATATGCAAAGCTTGAGTGTTATAATCCAACCGGTAGCGTAAAAGACCGAGCAGCATTTTATATAATAAAGAAAGCATTGAAGCTTAATAAAATTAATAAAGACACAACCCTTATCGAATCTTCTTCCGGTAATTTTGGAATTTCTTTATCTTCTTATTGCAAAAAAAATGGTTTAAAATTTTATTGCGTTGTTGATCCTCACATCTGTCCGATTAATGAATATCTTATAGAGACCCTAAGCACGAAAATGATTAAGGTAACTGAACCGGACGAGAATGGCGGTTATTTGTTGAACAGAATAAATAAAGTTAAAGAATTACAGAAAGAAATACCAAACTCTTATTGGGTTAATCAGTATGGCAATCCATATAATGCGGAAGCATATAGAGATACGCTGGGTAAAGAAATCTGTAATGAGTTAAAAAATATTGATTATGTATTTTTAGGAGTAAGTTCGGGTGGAACTATTACGGGAGTATCACAAAAAGTTAAAAAAGTATTTCCAAAAGTAAAAATTATCGCAGTAGACATTGTCGGTTCGGTAATATTTGGAGGCAGCCCTAAAAAAAGGTATATACCGGGCATAGGCTCCAGCATGGTTCCAAGTATATTGAAGGATGCAAAAATCGACGAAGTTTTTACAGTAGACGAGGCTTCTACAACAAAGATGTGTCATGAATTATTAAAGGAGCACAATTTATTTGTAGGCGGTTCTTCCGGCTCAGTATTCTCAGCTGTTAAAAAATATTTTTCAGGGAAAAAACTTAAGAAGAAGCCCAACGTTATTGTAATTTTTGCCGACAGAGGAGATAGATATATAAACACCGTGTATAACAAAAGCTGGTGCAATAATTTTTACCACAATAATTCTGAGATGAAAAAACTATAATTTTATCATGATTTATTTAAACGAAAAAAACTTAAAACAGATAGGTATTAATTGGGGCGAAACAATTAAAGTTATCGAAGATACGGTAATGTGTTTAGACAAGAAAGATTTTTCTCAGCCGATTAAGCCATATTTAAGATACAAAGATTTAAAAAATAGAATTATCGCTATGCCAGCTTATGTGGGCGGAAGATTTAATGTGGCCGGAATGAAATGGATAGCAAGTTTTCCCGATAATATCAAAAAAGGCATAGCCAGGGCTAATAGCGTGGTCGTGTTAAACAACGCAGATACCGGCGAGCCGATAGCAGTAATAAATACTGCACTTTTGAGCATAATCAGAACAGCTTCTGTAAGCGGACTGATGGCTAAGTATTTTGATAAAACAAGAAAGTTGCAAAATTTTAATTTAGGAATTATAGGCTTCGGCCCGATCGGCCAGTATCACTTGAAAATGTTTATGGATTTATTCGGAGATAGAATAAAGCAAGTTTCTTTATATGACATAAGTCCGATTAATAAAGAGCTGATAGATTGTAAACACAAAGATAAAATTATAATAACTAATAGCTGGGAAGATGCTTATTCAGATTCAGATGTTTTTGTAACATGCACGGTATCAAAAGATAGATATATTGATAAAAAACCCAAGAATGGATCGTTGCAATTAAATGTTTCTTTGAGAGACTACAAAGCAGAAACTTTTGATTATTTAAAAAATAATATTGTGGTTGATAATTGGGATGAAGTTTGCAGAGAAAATACCGATATAGAAATGATGCATAAAGAAAAAGGATTAAACAAAGAGGATGTAAAGGATATTAGCGACGTTGTCTGCCGTAATTTTTTAGACAAAACGGAAAAAGGTTCAGCTGCGATGTTCAATCCGATGGGCATGGGGATATTTGATATAGCGATCGGACAATACTACTATGGTCAAGCTAGAGATAAAAAAATTGGAAAAGAGCTTGAATAAATTTTAAAAATCTACCGGAAAAAAGTTGTTCATTGAAACCATTTCAAACGAAAGGAGTATCGACCATGAAAAGAGTGATTGTACTGTATAACCTGGCAGAAAAGTTGGAAAAAGGGATCCCGAGCGACCTGATTTGCGAACAAGAGATAACCATCATTGTTCCGCTGGTTGTAGCGCTTCTTACAAAGAGATGCTACCAAGTGGAAACACTGAAGGCCGATCTCAATCTTTGGGAAGAGTTGAAGGCGAGAAAGGGAAGTTTCGACATTGTCTTCAATCTTGCCGAAGCATTCGGCGGCGGGAATACCAACGAAACAGTGGTTCCGGCTATGCTCGAAGGGCTGAATATACCGTTTACGGGCGCCTCTTTGGGTAATATGAGCCTTACCATAGACAAAGAGAAGACCAAGTTGGTTCTGGCCCCTTATGGCATTCCGACTGCGCCACACGTCCTGTTTAGAACGGGTCGTGAAGCATTGAACGGGCTGGGGTTCCCATTGATAGTGAAGCCCGTCAGGGAGGAAGCAAGCATCGGCATTTACAGTGACTGCGTGGTGAGTAATGAAGCCGATCTGCGTCGCAAAGTTCTCGACTCCTTGGCTAAATACAAACAGCCAATTATGGCTGAGCGTTTTATTCAGGGGAGAGAGATTTCTGTCGGCGTCGTGGGGAACTTGCCGGATATTCACGTTTTTTCTCCACTGGAGTTTCTCTTTGAAGGAGCGACTTCCGAATTGGAAAAGATCCGGTCTTACGAGTACAAATGGGGAGGAAAGAAAGAACAGATGGTTCGCGCCGATCTACCCCCAGAGATAATCAGGCAACTGGTCGAATACAGCAGGATTTGTTTTGAAGCGACCGATTGCCGTGATTACGCAAGAATGGATTACAGGATTGGTCCTGAAAACAGGATATACCTTCTCGAGGTAAATTATAACCCCGGGATAGGACCCAACAGTCACGGCTTAAACAACACGCTAACGAAGATGGCGAGTTTTGAAGGGTGTTCTTTCGAGGATTTGGTTGAAAGAGTTGTACTTGTTGCAATGCAACGCTACGGTTTGGCGTAAACAAGTATGATGTTTCCATAGGGGTGCGTTGCGGTAGTGGCACCCCTTATTTTTTAAATTAAACATATAGAAATATATGAATTATAAAACTATAATAATAGCCAATATTGCAGAAGCGTTCGAGGACGCATTGGTGAGAGTAAAATCTCAAAAGGAAAGGACTAAAAAGGTTCAGATAGAGCATAATTTATGCGATAGAACCTTATTATGGGAAGGCGATAATAAAATTGTTATTACGCCATTCGCCATATCTCCTTTGCTTTTTGAGCACAACATTAAAGCGTTGGGCTTTAAAAATTGTTTAAATCTTTTTCCCAAAGATGTTAACATTAATTTATCAAATGCTATAATAAAGGATAAGTCTTTAATGAAAAAATTAATAAATGTCATTAAGGATAATCCGGGAATTAGAATTTCCCCATACGCAGTTACACAGTCTTTTATAGATTTAACAAAATGTTTCAAAAAAGAAAATCTTGATTTTATTGTTGGAGAGAGGCCATATAAGAATTCGGATTGGACGGTGCAATTTCTTGATTCAAAAATCGGCTCAAGGGTTGAAATAGATAAAATAAAAGATAAAAATATTAATACCCCGAAGAATGTTATTTGTAGAAGTAAGAAAGAAGCCGTAGATGTCGCTAAGTGGTTCTATAAAAATAATGATTCCTTTGTGATTAAGGCAAACTTCGGCGAAGGAGGATGGGGGACATTAATAATCAAAAAGGATGATCGCAAATCATGGGACGAAGTATCGACAAAAATAAAGGGAGAATTCACTAATGATTCTATTTGGGATGATGGATTGATTATAGTCGAGGAATATATAACAGCAGAAAGAGGTATTTCCAGTGGCTGCCCATCTTCAGAATTATTTTTATCTGAAAAGGGTCCACGAATTACTTATTTGTGCGATCAGGTTGTCACAGAAGCTGGAAATTTTTTAGGAGTCGCTTTGGGTAAAGACGCCTTGGACGAAAAAGTTAAAGACAAGATAAACAAGGCATCAATTCTTGTGGGTAAAAGATTTTGGGAGTTAGGTTATAGAGGATTTTTTGACATAGATTTTGTTTTATCAAAAGATAACGGAACGCCGTATATTATAGAGACGAATATGCGCAGGACGGGCGGAACTCATATTTTTGACGTTGCGAGATTAATCTTCGGTGATAAGTGGGAGGAAAAGACATTTATCCTTTCTCAAGATTCTTTTTCTTATGGAGAAAAATTACTGTCAGAAAAAGTTATTTTACAGAAATTAAACGATATTTTGTTCCCTATTGATAATAAAAAAAGGGGCGTCATAATCTCCATAATAAATAAATGGAAGCCCATGATCGGTTTTATAATTATTGGAGAGTCGTCAGACAGAGTATTGAACATCCATTCAGAGATGAAGAATTTATTTGACATTAAAAATTAGAACTAAGGACATGAAAAATTGTGATAAATTGGCCGTGACTGTATGCACGACAAATATATGTAATCTTAGATGCGAATATTGTATAGCTGCATCCGGAAAAGAGCAAACCAAGCCGAAGGTTATAGATATTAATTTTGCCAAAAGGGGCATAGAAGACGCTATCAATGGTCGTCCTACGGGCACAAAAGCAAAAATTTTACGTTTTTATTCTGGCGGAGAGCCGACTCAGGCTTTTAGAATTATTAAAGAATGCGTAGATTACGCTCGTACCTTAAATCCAGACATAAGAACAGAATTGCAAACTAATGGTTTATTTCTTAATGAAGAAATTACCTTTTGGATTCGTGACAATATTTCTGTCGTCTGGTTTTCATTAGACGGCCCGTCCGAAATAAACGATAAGAATCGTCCTGATAAACTAGGGGTGGGGAGGACGAAAGAAATAGAAAAAAATATCAAAACAGTTATGGAAAAAGCAATAGTTGGCATACGTTCGACTATAATAAAAGAAATTGTTGATAGACAGTATCTTTTAGTGGAGTATTATTCTAAGTTGGGTATTAAAAATTTAGCTTTTAATCCGGTTTTCAGCCCCGTGGAAAGAAATTCACAGGGAAATAAGGAAATAACCACATTTGATATTATGGATTTTGCAAAGGGTTTTCTGGTGGCGTATAAAAAAGCAAACGAATTAGGGGTAAGCCTGTTGAGTTCTTTAACGTGTAATTTTGACGAGCCAACCTCAAGGGCTTGTTGGAGTTGTATTCCTATGCCGCAACTTAATGTAGACGGATCGGTTTCGAGTTGCGATATGGTACTTTACAGGGACACGAAAGAAGAGATAAAGCCGTTTTTGTACGGAGAGTGGGATAGTAATAGTGGGAAAATCACTTATGATATGGATAAAATAAATTACCTTAGAGAAAGAAAATTAGAAAATCTTCCAAAATGTAAGAATTGCGAAGTGTCTCTTTTTTGCGCCGGTGGCTGTCTTGGCGGAGTTGCTTATGAAAAAGGGAATATTTATGATATTATTGAAACAGATTGTGAAGCCATTAAATATTTAGCTAAAAATATTTCCTTAGGAGAAAGAAAGCTGGCTAATACTCACCCGTAATACCATAAAAATTTTTACTAATGAATAATAAAAAATATTCTCAAATTATTTTCGCAAATATGGCGGAGGCTATGGAAGATATTACGAGAGGTATCCCTATGGGAATAAAGAAGTCGTCCAAAATTGAAGAGGAACTTAGTTTGAGCGATAGGATTATTTTATGGGGAGGTGACAACAAGGTTCTTATTACATCCACTCCGATACCAAACCCATTATTAGAAAAAAATAAGGAAAATCTTAAGTTCATCAATGTAAAAAATATTTTTTCAAAAAAAATAACGAATCTTTCAAAGGAAATAATAAATAATAAAAAACTTTGGGCAGAAATTGTAAAAATAATTAAAGATAATCCAGATATAAGCCTTTCGCCTTATGCAATAACAGATTCTTTTTTGGACCTAATAAATAGATTAAAGGAATTAAAATTAAAGTTTAATGTTTATGAAAAACCTGGTATAAGCGATGAGTGGATTATCCGATATCTGGATTCAAAAATTGGCTCACGAACAGAAATAGACAAAATAAAAGACAAAAACATAAATACACCGCAGAGCATTGTTTGCCGGAATCTAAAAGAGGTTACGTCTGTTGCGGAATGGTTTTTTAAAAGAAATCTTTCATGCGTTATTAAAACAAATTTTGGTGAATCGGGGTGGGGCACTTTGATGATAAAGAAAACAGAGCATACGTTGTGGCAAGGAGCATTGATAAAAATTAAAAAAGAATTTAAAAAAGATTCTATATGGGGCAGTAATTTATTCTTAGTCGAAGAGTATATATCATCAGCGAGGGGAATTTCCGGTGGTTGCCCGTCTGCCGAGTTATTTTTATCAGATAAGGGTTCTAGAATCACTTATATATGCGATCAAATTGTTACTAAAGAGGGGCATTTTTTGGGAATTACTTTAGGAAAAGAATCGTTGGATGAAAAAGTAAAAAACAGGATATATAAGTCAGCAATTCTTGTCGGCAAAAGATTTTGGGATCTTGGTTACCGAGGATTTTTCGACATTGATTTTGTCTTATCAAAGAAAGGTAAAATTCCTTACATTATTGAAACAAATATGAGACGGACTGGTGGCACCCATGTTTATGACGCCGTAAAAAACATATTTGGAAAAAATTGGGAGCAAAAATGTTTTTGTATATCGGACAATCAGTTTACGTACGGTAAAAAAATATTATCTGCGGAGGAGGTTTTGTCTAATTCAAACGAGGTATTGTATCCGATAAACAATAAAAAAAGGGGAATTATACTAACATTAATTAATAAATGGAAACCCGCTTTTGGATTTATCGTCATCGGCGTTAATAAGAAAGATGCTGTCTCGTTGTATAATAAAATGTTAAAAAAGTGGTCGTAAAAAATAAAATAATATTTAATATCAAAAATATGAAAAACAAAATTTTAGATGTAAAACCATTTCAGGAAAAATTATATTATAGCTATTGTGGACCCGCTACTCTCAAAATATTGTTTAGTTATTATGGGATAGATAAGACAGAAAAAGAGTTGGCCAGAATAGCTGGGTGGAATAAGATTTTGGGTATAGATGACCGTGGCATGAAGAAAGCGGCCGAAAAGCTGGGTTTTAAGGTCGAAATTAAAAATAATAGCAGCTATAAAGAGATTCAAAATTGGCTAAATAAGGGTGTCCCAGTCATCGTTAACTGGTTCACGCGAGGTAGGAATGATTATCCAGAGTCAGAAACAGCCGATGGACATTATTCGGTTGTAGCTGGTTTAGATGATAAATTTATTTACCTTCAGGATCCCGAGATAGGAAGAATGCGAAAAATTCGCAGATATGACTTCATGAGGGTTTGGTTTGACTTTAAGGGTGATTTTATCAAGCCAAAAGAGCTAATCATAAGACAGATTATAGTGATACATAAATAATATGTTTGAGGATTATCATTTTTCTGAAAATGCAAAAATAATTACTGAAAAAGTTCCTGGAAAAAAGTCCTTGGAGCTTTTAGCTGAGCAAGAAAAATTGGAAAGCAGGAATAGGTCATATCCTAGAGGAATACCGATTGCTTTTGAATCTGCTAAGGGCGCAACTGTTAAGGATGTTGATGGCAATATTTTTATAGATTTTTTTTCCGGTTGCGGTGTTTTAAATTTAGGACATAATAATCCGGAAATTTTAAAAGACATAAAAGAATTTCCGGATGGGATAATGCATGCGTTAGATTTTCCTACAAATGTGAAGATTGATTTTATGAAAGAGCTCCTTTCATCTTTGCCAGAAAATTTAAAAGGTAAATATAAGATTAGCTTTGGCGGTCCGACCGGATCAGATGCAGTAGAAGTCGCAATCAAATTAGCAAGAATAAATACCGGCAGACATACTATTCTTTCGTTTCAGGGAAGCTATCACGGCATGACTATGGGGGCGTTAAGCGTTACGAGCAGTATTCGGCACAGAGAAAAGGCTAATCCGCTTATCCCCGGAGTGCATTTTATGCCATATTGCAGTGGTTATAGGTGTCCAATGGGAATGAATAATAAAAAATGTAATTTTGAATGTGTCCATTTTATAAAAAATGTTTTAGAAAACCCTCATTCAGGAGTTGATAAGCCGGCGGCAATAATTATTGAACCAATCCAAGGAGAAGGCGGAACCTATATTCCGAGAGACGGGTGGTTGGGAAAAGTTGTTGATCTTGCCAGAAAAAATGGCGTGATGGTTATATTTGATGAAGTTCAAGCCGGATTTTATAGAACTGGTAAGCTTTTTTCCTTTCAGCACACTAATGCTGTTCCTGATATTATAACAATGTCTAAGGGAATTGGGGGAATTGGATTACCTTTGTCGTTAATACTTTTGAGGAAGGAATTAGATACGTGGGAACCAGGAACACACATAGGAACATTCAGGGGCAACCAACTTGGGATGGCAGCCGGATTATCTGCAATGAAATTTGTTAAGAGGATGAATATCGAAGATTATGTTTCTAAATTGGAGAAAGTATTTTTAAGGGAATTAAAAGCAATAGAGAAAAAGTCAAAATTTATCGGAGAGGTAAGGGGTAGAGGAATGATGTTCGGCGTAGAATATGTGAAGGATAAGAAAACTAAAGAACCGTTTCCAGAATTGGCTAAAGAAATAAGGAAACTATGTTATGAAAATGGCTTATTGGTTGAGATTGGAGGATATTACGATAATGTTGTAAGGTTCCTACCGCCGTTGATAATAAGTGAAAAAATAGTAAGGAACGGATTGAACATATTTAAGAATGCCAATATTACAGCTTCAAAAAATGTTAATTCAAAACCCGAATAAAATCGGGTTTTTGATTGTTACTGTTCTACGCTAAGTATTTTCTTTCTAATTACAATTTTGCTTTTGATGCAGGAAAGTATTTCTCGTTTCTCTGACATGCTACCTTCCTTGAGAAGATATTTTATATAGTTCTTAATGTTTATATCCTCGTGTATTTGCTTCTCCTCGCCGATTTTTAATACTCGGCTTTGGAATGCGTTATATCTTTTTACCTCTTCTTGGAATTTATGTTTTATTCCAAGCTCGTTAAGATCAATTTGGTCTACAAGGATTACCAGTTGTTTTATTAATTCTTCTTCTTTTATATAGCCGTCATGGCAATCTAAGTTTCTACTTTTGGTGCATCCGTAGTAGATATATTTTGAGGTAGTGCCATCTTTAAGTTTTTTATATTTCTCGCAGGCGCTTATTCCCGATCCGCATCCGCACTTTAATAATTTGGTGAAGGCGAACTCTCGAGTTTCTCTATTTATATGGTCGCGCTTTAAATGTTCCTGCACCTTATCGAATATATCTTTAGTTATTAAAGGTTCGTGTTTTCCTTGGTAAAAATTACCGCCACCTACAGGATATTCGAAGACGCCGTAATAAAAGCTATTCTGCAGTATCCTATATAGATTGCCCAACGAAAGATTTTTATTTCCATGTGTTTTAAAATTCAATTCAAATTTCAACCAGTGATAAAATTTTCTGCCAGACCATTGCTCATAAGCTACCTTTTCAAATACTTGTTTAATTATCGGAGCCCTTTCTGGATCCACCAATACCTGGCACTTTCTGTCAGTTCTTTTTTCGTTTAAATATCCGGTCAGGGCTGTTCCTGGTCGCCAGCCCATTTCGCATCGGGTGCGAAGTCCTCGTTTAACATTGAGACTTTTATTGTCATTTTCCAATTTCGCTTGGCTGCATAAAATCATGAGTAGGAATTTCTCATTCGGATTATTGGCGAATCTCTGTCCACTTGTCCTTATCTCCGTTAACAGGCCTTGATCCATCAAATCCACCAAAGATCCCAGGTCGCCCGCGTTTCTGCTCAAGCGGTCTGGCGCCCACGTTAAGATGCCGTTGAACTTGCCGATTTTAAGGTCGCTTAGTATTTCGTTAAATACCGGACGCTGTCCCGAATCTTTTGCAGAATGGGATTCGCGCCGGATATCTACGATTTCCAGCCCATCTTTTTCGGCCGCTCTCAGCATCTCCTGAATTTGTGAATCAATGGAAAGCACCTGTCTTTCCTCTGATTCAGTGCTTTTTCTTGCATAAAGCACATATTTTACCTTTGGTGGATCCTGTATGTTTTGTTGGGTTAAGGCTCCTGAAAACCCCGTTGGTTGTGTATTTATATCAAGCTAAGGAATGACGCAGCCATGTCTATTAGTCTAGACCCGGACCCCTAAAAATCGATCAGCCGAAAATTTGAAAAAATGTCTAATTTGTGGTTAAATAAAATTAAATTATGACGTTAATAAATAACAAAAATCAAACACTTCAAGAGGCACTCAAGGACGCCTTGAATGACGCAGACAGTATTGATATTGCTGTTGGGTTTTTTTATTTTTCCGGATTTGAAATGTTGGCAGACAAACTTAAAGATAAAAAAATGAGAATTTTAGTTGGGCTTGAAGTAGACCCGGCACTTGTTTCCCAAATTTCCCAGATTGCGAGAGGGGAAGGAGATGTAGATTTATCAAAATGGAGGACAAGAATTACGACCAAATCAATGACGGCATTAAGAACAAATTATATTGATTCTTTCGTTGGGTTTATGAATGACAGCGATATTTTTGACGATGACAAAGCGAATGAACTTTATGACCTTTATATTGATAAAATAAACAACGGTACACTCGAAATAAGAAAAACAAAAGACGATTATCACGGGAAGTTTTATTTGTTAAAAAATAAAAAGGAAATTATTGAAAAAGATAATTTGCAAGGGGTTTCATTTTTTGGTTCAAGTAACTTCTCTTATCGTGGTTTGAGCGGGCAAGGAGAACTTAACAGGTTGAGTAAAGATAAAAATGAGTTTGAAGAACTTAAAAGTGAATTTGAAAAAATGTGGAGTGAGGCAGAGTCAATTTCAATAGCTGATGCAGGCACGAAGGAATACTTTGTTAATGAAATAAAATCAAAAATTTGGAAGTATAGCGCTCCCTTGCCTTATCATATTTATATCCGTATTCTTCACGAACTTTTTAACCAAGAGGAGATAGAGTCTCTAAAAACCCCTAAAGCAATAACCAATGGTTTGTATAATGATTTTGAATACCAAATTGATGCAATAAAAATGGTTATTGATAAATTGAACAAATATGACGGAGTTATCCTCGCAGACGTTGTTGGACTCGGGAAGAGCATAATATCTGCCGCTGTGGCGCGAAATACGGACATTAAAACGGTTATAATCGCTCCACCGCACCTTAACCCTCAATGGGAGGACTATAAAGAGGAATTTGGGATAAGGGGTTCAAAGGTTTTTAGTTCCGGAAAAATATCTGAAGTTTACGAAAGATACAGCAACAATAAAGAGCCGATTTTGTTTATATTAGACGAAGCTCACAGATATAGAAACGAGGATACAGACGATTATAAAATGTTGCATCAAATTTGCCGAAGCAATCCCAAAAATAAGATATTGCTTTTGACAGCCACTCCTTTCAATAATGATCCGAAAGATGTCTTTGCTTTAATAAAATTATTCCAGACACCCGGTCAATCAACAATAAGGTCTGTTGATAATTTAAGTTTGCGTTACCGGGATTTGATAAAAAGATATAAGAAACTCCGTAGCGATATGGTTAGGGGAACAATGGAAAAAAGAACTATAGACAAAGAAGCAGAGGAAATTGCCGTAGAACAGAGGAGGTTAATAGAGCCAATAATTGTCAGAAGGTCTCGTTTAGACTTGAAAACAATTACTCGTTATAGAGAGGATTTAGAAAAACAAGGAATTGAATTTGCTAAAATTGATTTGGATTTAATGAAGTATGATTTGGGAGATTTATCAGGAATTTATACAGAAACGCTCGAAGCCATTACAGAAGACAATGAAAATGGTTTTATTGGAGCAAGATACAAATCAGCAACATATGTGAAGGAAGAAAAAAAGAAGGAGGTCATCGAAAGATTTAAAAAGGAACTCGACGAAGAGACCGACTTGCAAACTGCTCAAACTAACTTGTCTAAATTTATGAGGCGATTACTCGTTATGCGTTTTGAAAGCTCGAAAAATGCTTTTAAATCAACTTTGGAAAATATGATTGAGTCAAACGAGAAGATTGAAAATTGGTGGGAAAAATTTGGGGTTGTTCCAATTATGAAAAAAGGACAATTGCCAGACCCGGAGGATTATAACGAGGAAGACGGCGACGAGGACGAATTGAAAAAAGAAATCGAATTGTTAAAAGAGAAAAAAGGGTTTTTGCAGATTGAAAAAGATATGATGAGCGAAAAGTTTATGATAGACGTAAAACACGATACGGAATTATTAAAATCTATTTATAAAAAATGGTTTGAGAGTGGGAAATACGAAAAAGTAGACCCAAAATTAGACGAATTAGAAAAAAGAATAACAGGATTTTTGGCAGAAAATAATTCGCGTAAAATAATTATTTTTTCAAGTTATAAAGATACGGTTGATTATCTTTATAAAGAACTAAAAAGTAAAGGATTTGATCGTGTAGCAAAATATACAGCATCAGAAAGTAGTGAAGCTTATAAAAAGATAATTAAATTTAATTTTGACGCATCAATACAAGAAGAGAAACAACATAACGATTTCGATATTCTAATCGCCACAGACGCATTGAGCGAAGGTTTTAACCTACACAGAGCCGGGATAGTAATAAATTATGACATTCCTTATAATCCAACAAGGGTCATACAGCGTGTCGGCCGTATAAATCGTATAAATAAAAAAGTTTTTGATTGTTTGAAAATATACAATTTTTTCCCGACATCAATTGGAGAGAAGGAAACAAGGATTAGGTTAATATCAACCCTTAAAATGCAACTTATTAATGCTGTCGTGGGTAGCGATACTAAAACTCTTACCAACGAGGAAGACATCAAGAGTTATTATAGGGACGAATTTGAAAAGGCAAATAGGGATAATGATCAATTGTCTTGGGATACGCCGCACAGAGAGGCCTACTACAATGCGCTAAAAAATGACGAGCTAATGGAGTCGGTAAAAAGTATTCCAAGAAGAACAAGAATTAAAAGGAATAATTCAGAAAACAAAGGCGTTGCTGTTTTTGGTAAAAAGGGGCAAAATACAATTTTTACTTTTGGCGAAAATCCAATAGACGTTAGTGTTATGTCGGCGGAGACTTCTTTGAAAAAATTTCAAGCAAAAGAAGAGGAAACAAGCGAGATTGTTGATAATAATTTTACAGAGGCTTTTAAAACCGCCAAAGAAAAGCTATTCGCTAAACACGAATTGCCACAAGTAAAAGGTAGAAGAATGGAGGCGATAAAAGTTTTAAAGGTAATTTCTGATTCATTGCCACAGGCAAAAAATTATTGTGAAGATATAGTTTCAATTATTAAAACATTAGACGATATAAGCGACGGAGCGCTAAAAGACATTGCGCAGATCAACCTGAAAGACATAAACGTCGCTTATCAAAAACTAAAAGAGATCGCTCCGGAGAATTTTATTACAAATGTTTTGAATAAGGCCAAAAATTCAGCGGAAGAACAGGAACTATTATTATTCGCCGAGCAATTTATATAAAATGAAATTAAGCGATAAATACCAAAGAGAAGATTTTATTAACTTTTTAGGAAAGGATTTTTTGGGTGATTTTAAAAAGGATATTAGACCAGTAAGCAGTAATGGGCTTGCTACTATTCATAAGGCGCATACGCTCGGGAGAAGCAAAAGTTTAGATTTAGAAGTTTTTGAAATTTGTCTTAACGGATCAATTAATAAAAGAATATCTTTAACAAAAGACGCCTTTTCAATAATGAAGTCAACCGCTAATTTTAATGCATTGGCGGTTTTTTATTCTTCCGAGAGCGAAGAATGGAGGTTATCTTTAATGACGCTTAACGCGGAAAAAACAGAAAAAGGGAAAGCAAAAATATCGTATTCTAACCCAAAAAGATATTCTTATTTATTGGGGAAAAATGCAAAAATCAACACTCCAACAAGATATTTAATCGCCAAAAGCAGAGTGATTGATTTTAACGATTTGAAGTCAAGATTTTCTCTTGAGGTTGTTAATAAAGATTTTTACAAGGAAATATCAGAACTTTTCATAAAATTAGTAGGGGGAACATCCGCAAGGGGTAAAACAAATCATTCATCATTATTAAAATTACCATTTGTTGAAGATAAAAGCAGAATTAGTTTAGAGTTTGCGGTTAGATTAATAGGCAGAATCATATTCTGCTGGTTTTTGAGAGAGAAACACAGCCATGTCGGCAAATCATTAATGCCAAAAGAATTATTGTCTTTGGATGCAGTAAATAGTAATAATGATTATTATCACAAGATACTTGAGCCGATATTTTTTAAGGTATTAAACGAACCAATTAAATCGAGGCAAGATTCTTACGGGAATAATTTTTTTGAATCAATTCCATATCTAAATGGTGGACTTTTTTTCCCTCACGATGACGATTATTATAGTTCTAATGAAGGAAAACAAGCCATAAATCATAATATAGTGGTTATCCCCGATATCTGGTTTAAAGAATTATTTTCAGTTCTTGAAACATACAATTTTACTATTGATGAAAATGTCAGCTTTGACGAGGAATTGTCTATTGACCCCGAAATGCTTGGTAGGATTTTCGAGAATTTATTGGCTGAAATAAATCCGGAAACTGGAGAGTCCGCAAGAAAAAGCACCGGCAGTTATTATACGCCCAGAGTTATTGTTGAATATATGGTAGACGAAAGCATTTATTCCTATCTTCAAACACAAACAAAAATTGACGAAAAAAAGTTGCGTTCAATAATTAGCTACGATTTCAATGATGACCCAAAAGAAATTATTTCAGCCGAAGAAAAAAATAAAATTATTAATGCATTGGAGAGTGTCAAAATTTTAGACCCGGCTTGTGGGTCAGGGGCTTTCCCGATTGGAGCATTGCAGAAAATTGTTTTTATTCTTCAACAGGTTGATGCAGATGGAAAAGTTTGGTTTCAGAAACAGATTCAAAATATATCTCCGGAAATGAAAAGAGTCATTGAGAGAGAATTTGAAAATGAAAATTTTGACTATATCCGTAAACTGGGAGTTGTGAGAAAAAATATCTATGGCATTGATATTCAGCCAATTGCCACAGAAATATCAAGGTTAAGGTGCTTTCTTACCCTAATTGTTGATGAAAGCATTCATGACAATCTGGAAAATAGGGGCATAGAACCGCTCCCAAACCTGGATTTTAAATTTGTAACAGCAAATAGTTTGATTGGTTTGCCGAAATTATCAGCAAATAATCAGGAGGGATTGTTTGAAGACCGAAGCGGTATAGAAGAACTTAAAGAGCTTCGTGAAATGTTTTTTAATGCTTCTGGAGCAGAAAGAGAAAAATTAAAATTGCAATTTGTTCAGGCACAGAACAGGATGTTTGAAAAAATGATAACAGCCAGAACAGCAGGAATGGCAGACTTAACAACTAAATTAACAACATGGGATCCGTTCGGTCACAAAGCAGCAACCTGGTTTGACCCGGAATGGATGTTTGGCATTAAAGAAGGATTTGGAATTGTAATGGGCAATCCACCCTACGTGAGCGTTAAAAGCATCTCTAAAAATGATAAGAAGCGTTTTTCAGAATTATTCGAGACGGGCAAGGGTAGATTTAATCTTTTTACTTTGTTTTTAGAGAAAGGCCATAAATTATTAAAAGACAACGGGGTTATGAGCTACATCTTGCCGGAGGTTTTGTATACAAATTCAGAATATAATCATATTAGAAAATATTTATTAGAAAAAACACAAATATTTTCCATTTCTAATTTTTCATCAAGAGTTTTTGATGCCTCGGTGGACACATCGGTTATTATTATAAAAAACGGACGGAATAAAAATTCTGTAATAAAAGTATTATTAGATTTAAAATTACCCGTAACAACAATCAAACAGTCAGGAATTAAAGATATTATATTAACAAAAAATCCTAAGAATATTAATGTTATATTAGATAAAATAAATTATGGAAAAGAGAGTTTGTCTAATATTATTGAAGTGCAACAAGGAATAATATATTCTGGGCAAAAAAAAGAAAAGGTATTTTCAAATGAAAAAATTGACGAAACTTGTAAAAAAATATTAGATGGGAGAGATATACATAAATATTCAATTAACTACGATATAAAGCAGGAAAATAGATATATTAAGTATACGAAAAAATTACATAGGCCAAGAGAGGAAAGGTTGTTTTTAGCAAAAGAAAAATTAGTATTTCCGAGACGAAGCGTGAATTTTATGTGCACTATTGATACCAACCAGTTTTATCTTTTGAATACGGCATATATTTGTCTTTTAAAAAATTCACAATATTCTTTGAAATATATTTTAGGGATTCTCAATTCCAAAGTTATAAATTTTTTGTATTCAAAAACCTATATCGGTTATCAAATTACGATTCCTGCCATAAATTCGATGCCTATTCCAAAAATAATCCAAGGAAATAAGAAATTAGTTAGTAAGATGCAAGGTTTAGTGGATAAGGCCCTCGTTATCAAGAAAGCCGATTTAAAAGCTGATATACAAAGTTTAGAGAATCAAATAGATAAAATAGTTTATGAGTTATATAATTTAAGTCCGGAAGAAATAAAAATCGTAGAATTAAATTCAAAATAAAAATTAATCTATGGGTTTAGAATTTATCAATACGATCATAGCGGGCGGTGCTTTATTAATGTCCGGTTTTATAATTATCAGAGATTATCTTTTACCCGCGAAGGTAAGGTTGTTTTTCGGCGATAGTTTTCAAATTGTATGTGCAGATCGGAATAAAATACAAATTAATTTAAACCTAACAAACTCTCGGAATAAATTATCCGTCATCAATAGGCTTGAAGCAATTTTAAGTAGTCCTAACGGTAATAAATATAGGTATGTGTGGAATATATTTTATAAACTCGATGGCAATAGTGCTGTACCCGAAAGGTTTCCTACATCAATAGCAGTATTAGCAAAAAGTTCGGTATTTCAAGGAATAGAACTTATATCAGACGAGCGTTTTACATGGGTGGAGGGGGTGTATGAATTTAATATTATTGGATGGGCAGATAGGGGCACAAGTCAGAAAAATAATTTATGTCCAGTCAAAATAGTATTTTCTTTAAATAAAGATGACATTGATTGTTTAAGCAAGCATCCCATTATAGAATCCGGTGGGGTTATCCCGATGAGGAAAGTTAGAATAATTAATTGAGAAATAAATTTATGAAGCAGACAGATAAGTTGAAGGGGGCGATAAGAGATCTTTATAGATCTGTTGTCGAATTAAATAATGCTTTCCCTGAAAGAAAATTTACTCCTGATGGGAGAATGGTAGGCGATATAGGGGAGGCAATAGCTTCCTTGAAATTTAATGTTATATTAGACGAAAAAAGTAGAAAAGATTGGGACGGATTCAGAATTGATAAAAATGGAAAAAAACGTAAGGTTCAAGTAAAAACTACTCAAAAAGACGAGACATACTTGAAAAAACCTCCATATGAAGGAGATTTAATAGTTTTTAAAATAAATAATGACGGAGGATATGAGTGTTGTTATGACGGGCCCATAATAAGGGTTTGGGAATCACTAAAAGATAAAAACCCGGATATCACTGGTGCAAAATTTATAAAATTAGATAAACTTAAAAAATTAGTTTAGAAATAGAATATGGATAATGACCTATTGCAGAAATTAAAAGCTTGGCGAAGGAACGCTGCAAATCTTGAAGGGGTTGAAGCGTTTCAAGTTTTTGCAAATAAAGTTTTGGAAAATATTGCGGAGGCAAAGCCATCCAATAAAGATGAGATGATGACCATAAAAGGAATCAGGGATAGAAAGTTTGCTAAATACGGTGAAGAAGTTTTGGCTATTGTAAACGGTAATGGTGAAGCTCCCAAATTACCAAGTGATACAGGTCAAGTTAATAAGCCCCTTTCCGTTAGCAGATACTTGGATTTTCTTAACCGAGAGATGGGTAAGTTGCAAGCCAGAATTCAAGGAGAAATCAGCAGTGTAGATATAAGGGATCGGGTTATATATTTTTCGCTTAAAGATTCAGACGATGAGAGCGTTATTAATTGTTTGATTTGGAAGCGGGACTATAATTTGAGCGGCATTGAATTTGAGGTAGGAATAGAAGTTATCCTTGAAGGAGTGCCCGACATATATAAACCAAATGGCCGATTGTCATTTAAGGTTTCATTAGTTGAATTAGTTGGAGAGGGGGCTCTCAAGAAGGCTTATGAACAACTAAAAAAGAAACTTGACGCAGAGGGTTTATTTTTGAAAGAAAGAAAAAGGGCCATTCCTGCATATCCTCAAAAAATTGGGATAATTACTTCTATACAGGGGGCGGTTTTAGCGGATTTTTTAAGTAATATTGGAAACTATGGTTTCAAAATTAAAATGATTGATTCCAGGGTCGAGGGACAAACAGCTGTTGCGGATTTGCTATTAGTAATTAAAACCATGAAGAAAAAAGATATTGAGGTTTTGGTTATTATGAGGGGTGGTGGTTCTTTTGAATCATTACAGCCATTTAATAACGAAGTATTAGTTAGAGAGATAGCAAACTTTCCGGTTCCAGTTATTGCTGCAATAGGCCACGACAAAGATGCGCCGTTGGTTTCCATGGTCGCAGATTTTGAGGTTTCTACCCCAAGCATTGCCGCTACCACCTTGAGTCAATCTTGGAAAGAAGCTACTCTGTTTATAGAGAGGCGCGAGAGACAGATTATTGATCGATATAAGCAATATTTGGAAAGTATTGATAATTCAATAAATAAATCTACAGAAATAGTAAAAGAATACAGCGATTTAGTTATAAATAAATATAAAAATATTAAAAATTGTTTAGTGGTTTCAATGCAAAATTTTAGAAATAGCCTCATTAATATAAAAAATAGTCTTAACCTTTCTAAACAAAATTTATTCGTCGATTTTAAAAATCTTTTAATGAAGACCAACCAAAATTTGAGGAATTCAGAAAATATTATATCTGCAAATAATCCCGAAAGACATTTGAAATTAGGTTACAGTATTGCAAGAATAAATAATAAAATAGTTAAAAGCATAGAAGGCGTTTCAATAGGTGACAATATGGATTTATTAGTTTATAACGGAGAAATTATTTCTGAAGTTAAAAATAAAAAATTAAAAAATAAATAATATGGCAGAAGATACCAAAAACTTAAATCAAAATCTTAAGCGACTTTCTGAAATTACAGAATGGTTCGACAATCAAGAAGAAGTCGATGTAGAAGAGGGATTAAAAAAAGTAAAAGAAGCAGTTGCGCTTATTAAAGCCAGTAAATCACGTTTGAAAGAAGTCGAGAATGAATTTGAAGAGATTAAAAAAGAAATTGAACCAGAAATAGAAGAATAATGGAGGAGTATGATTCAGATAAGGATGATTCACATCTAATCACACTTATATCGCCACGGTTCTTAAATCAGTCGCATATTTTCTGTCCAATCCAATATGAATGGCACAGGTGAACGCGTCCACAAGGTCATCATGTTTTTCGTTTCTGGGTTTTTAAATTTAACGATATATTTGCAAATAACTTTTAATATAAAATCGTATTATCATTAGAAATGCTGTATATTATACAAACTCTTGACTTAGCCGTTGGGTTGATATAATATAATAAGTGAAGTCACCTGCGCCTGCCGAAAGGGAGTGTGCAGGTTTTTGTTTTTATTGGTATAATATCGGTATGAGTAGCGAACGAGTTAACATATTTATTGATGGTGGAAACTTCTACCATTTGGCTCTAAGAAAATTAGGTTCTTCTGAATCTAATTTTGATTTTGAAAAATTTGCTACCTTTTTAGCAAACGGCAGAAAAATAGCTGATATGGGCAAAAGGTTCTATATCGGCACAGTATCAGAGGGGCCTGGCGATCAAAGAAGCAAGGAAGCCATGTCCAAGCAAACAGCATTATTCACAAGGTTAAAGGGCGCCAAATGGGAAATAAGAACGAGCAAACTAAGAAAAAGAACTGAAGAAATAAAAATTGATGACCGGGTTGTGGGCTATAAAGAAATACTTAAAAAAGGAATAGAAAAGATACAATACGAAAGGTTGAGAGAAAAGGGCATAGACGTGAAACTTGCAACAGATTTAATTGTCGGAGCAGTCGATGATAAATACGACGCTGCTATCGTCGTCAGCTCTGATGCCGATATTATCCCTGCAATTGATTGGGTTAGAAACAGAACACACAAGAAAATTGAATATATTGGATTTTCCATAACAGATGGCGGGGACAAAAAGAAGTCCGCAACGCCGTCTTTGACGCTAATGGCCAAAACAGATATTCAGAGAACTCTTGTGGCTTCAGATTTAAAACCCTTTATACAAGAAACTTTATTTGAAAAAAATAAAAACTAAAATTATGGAAAGTATAAAACAAAGGTTAATAGACGACACAATTAAGGAATTAGCCGAGAGGGAAGAGGAAATCAAAAAATCAGATGAGGAGTTGGGATTACTTGGAGCAAGACTTAAGGTTGAAAATAAGTTTGCCGAAATGAGAGATATACCGCCAGAGATTACAGAAGATGTTAAATATTCTGTTCAGGCATTGGAAAATATGATAGTAATGGAGGAAAACAGAAATGCCGAACTAAAAAGGGATTTTGAAATTTTAAGATATAGAAAGCAGGTGATTAATAAATTTGAAGACGAAGAACTCTAAAATTTTAAGTATGGTTTATAGGAAAAAACCAATAAAAATTACAGAAGAGGATTTAAGGTTTATTCATGGAAACGACTATGATTTATTTCGGGAAAAGATTTTGCCGAATTGTTTTTGCACCGCCTGCTCTAAAGAGGGAAGAGATAATGTAGTGACAATAGTAAATTTTGAGATTTTTATCAACGATTTGAATGATGTTGAATTAGAAGGATTTTGCTCTGTCTGTAGCGGAAGAGTTGGTCGCTATTCAGAAACAGGAGAAGTTGAAGAATATGTACCGCGGGTTAAGAAGGTAAGAGAGAAATATAAAAAAGTTAAGAACAAAAAATGAGACACAGCCGTGTCTCATTGGGACACCGCTCAAAAGTGCCTTTTTGTGTCTCATTTGTCTCATTTCTCGACTAAACCAGTGACCCTGAGACATCAAATGGGACACCGCCTAAAAGCCCGAATTTGTTCCTGAAATCTTGGTTCATGACCCGAGTGGTGCGCATCGTCTTAAAGCCACCTTTTGATTGAGGGTGTTTTTAATTAGTGGTATAATATAATAAATATTATAAAATAATATTAATCAATATAATATTATGAAATACAATAAAGAACAATTAATTTGGACACTACTCCGTATTAGTATGGGGTGGGTTTTCTTTTGGGCTTTCATAGACAAGCTATTCGGATTGGGGTTTGCTACAAAATTTGATCAATCATGGCTTTCTGGAAGTTCTCCAACTCTCGGATTTTTGAAATTTGCCACAAAAGGGCCGTTTGTAGATTTTTATAGGAGTATAGCTGGAAATCCAATTATTGACTGGCTTTTTATGATGGGTCTTCTTGGGGTTGGGGTAACTCTTCTTTTTGGTATTTTCACAAAATTTGGAAGCGGTGTCGGCATATTAATGTTGGTTCTAATGTATACCGCAGGTTTTTTACCGCCAGTTAACAACCCATTTTTAGACGAGCACATTGTTTTTATTATAATAATGACAGGATTGATTTTTACTAGTGCTAGTCAACTTTTTAGCGTCGAAAAATGGTTGATTAAACTTATTAAAAAATAAATTATTAGTATTATGGTTATAGATGTTATGTTTTATAATTTTTTAGGTTTTCAAGTAAGCGTCGCTGATATTGTTGGATTTTTATTAAGCGTCGTAGCTGCCATAGTGGCAATATCGTCGTTTTTCTTTTTACATAAGTCCTCTAAGATTTTGGGAGGTCTTATTGGAAAAGCTTTTAAAAAAATTAGGAATAATGTTCGGACCACTGAACCAATATGAAACAATATATGTGGCTATTATAGGACCAACTATCTGGTTTATAGGAAATCTTTTTTTGCTGTTGGGGTTCAAGGATATAATAAAAATTACAAATATTTAGTTTTTATTATTATTTTCATTCTGAAGCATGAGGATTAGTATCCTGATTTGTTCGTAATTTTCAATAATCATGGTTCTAATATTGTTAACGAATCCGCGTTTTTTTAGGAAACCGTCTTTTAATTGAGGCGGTTTTGTTGAGGAAAAAGCCATTATTGAAAGACTGAATTTGCGACAGCCGATTTATGAAAAAACCGTGGCTTACGGCCATTTCGGCAAACCAGATTTACCGTGGGAGAATTTTGGGGCATAAACGCGATTTAAAAAAAATTGGCTTGTCGTTACAAGCCGTTTTTATTTTTGCATTATTTTGCCTTGGTTTTTTTAAATCTTGCCGCGGTACATCCCTTTTCGTTTTTTTCTTTTTTTGCCGCCGTTTTCATTTTTAAATAAAAAAGTAACGTTTCTTACTTTTCCATTGCCCTCGTGGCAAAAAATTTTTATTCTAAACCCCTTGCCAAAATTTTGGCGGCTTCGCCAAAGCATAAAAATCAATGCTGATGGGCACCTCCAAAGGTTGCGCTTTATGCCGTCTGCGCAAAGAACATCTTGAAGGGCTTCTTCGCTGCCAACATTTCTTGATATTATTTCATTTGACCTAGAAACATCACCGCAGGGTTCTAAAAACCATTCATGCTCTCGTTTTTTTGCCATTCTTTGCCTCCCTTTCTTGTCTTCGTTTCTTTATTTGTAATTTATAATTTTAAGGTGCATTAATATATAATATACTATTTTTATAGATAAATTTCAAGAAAAACAGGGAAAAATTATCCCCAGTTTTACTATTGCTTTTATGCTAATTTTAAGGTAAAATTAAAGAATAAAAACATGCGAAAAAATATAGAAATAAACAACCCGGACGAGGGTGTTTTGCTTAAAGAACTAGAAAGCAGAACAGATATAAAGGCAGAAAGAATTAAAAAATTATTAGCCCTGCCAGACCTCACAAAAAAGGAAAACTCTCCTGTTAAAATTATAAACGATAAAATAATGGAACTCCCGATGTGGCGGGATTTTGATGTGGTTGATATTCCTAAAATCGTTTCTGTGCAAGATGACTTTGATCTTTTAAACACTCCCGTTGACCATCCCAGCAGAAGAGAAACTGATACGTACTATCTGGACCAAACGCGCATTTTGAGAACGCAAATGACAGTAATGTGGCCGTATTATTTCAGAGATAAAGAAGTTTTGGAAAGACTGAAAACTAGCGGGGAAGTCGGCTCATTGTCGCCAGGCATTGTATTTCGCAAAGATGAAATTGACCGAAAGCATTTTCCGGCGTTCCATCAAACAGATTTTTTATATGTTTGCAGAAAGGATAAAAGAATTATTACTTTAAAGGAATTACAAGATATTCAGGCCGATGCAGTAAAAGCAATTTTTGGAGATATTGAATTTAGATTTTTAGTTGATACTTTTCCCTTTACAGACCCATCAACTCAAGTAGAAATTAATTGGGGAGGAAATTGGATTGAAATAACGGGAGCCGGACTTGTGCATCCGAACTGTTTGAAAAATTTTGGGCTGGACCCCGAAATTTATAATGGATGGGCCGGAACATTTGGATTAGATAGAGTTGCAATGATAAAAATGGGTATTCCAGACATCAGAATTTTATGGTCAAACGATCCAAAAATTACCAGCCAGTTCAAAGACATTAACAGCAAATATAAAGAAGTGAGCAAATACCCCGAAACTTCAAGAGACATATCTTTTGTAATTGATAAAAGCATAAACCTTAATAATTATTATGAAATTGTGCGCGACTTCGCAGAAAATTTAATAGAGGAAGTAAAGCTTATTGACGAATATGAAGACGAGGAAAAATTCGGCAAAGACAAAAAAAGTTATACATTTAGAATTATTTATCGCTCACCAGAAAGAACCCTGACCGCCGATGAAATAAATAAAATTCAAGAAGAAATCCGCGAAAAAACCGCGCAAGACCTAAACGCAGTCTTAAGATAGGGTAATTCCACAGAATTGTCCTGTAAACTAACTAATAATAATTCTTATTTAGTCCTGTGGTTCGGACTACAGGACTAACAAAATAAAAAATTAAATTTTTACCAGATGAAATGAAAATAAATATAAAAGAAGTGGGCGAAAACAAAGAAGAGAAAAAAGAAATAAAAAAGGAGCTGAAAAAATCAGCGGTTATTAAAGTTGTAAAAAATAAGCTGGCAGTTTCCAAAAAAATAAAGCCCTGGGAAAAGAAAGTCAGGGCGTCAGAGCCGGTTTTAACCGATAGAAGAGAAACAGAAGTGGCTAAAGAAGAGCCAAAGGTTGCATATGCGCCGCCAGAGCCAAAGAAAATTAAAAAAGAGGGCGAATATACAGCCAAAGATATTTATGTTTTAAAAGGATTAGAACCTGTGCGAAAAAGGCCGGGAATGTATATTGGTTCAACCGGAATTGACGGTCTTCATCATTTAATTTGGGAAGTGGTTGACAATTCTTTAGACGAGGCAATGGCCGGTTACGCTAAAAATATTGAGGTTATTCTTTTGCCAAAAAATAGAGTAAAAATTTCTGACGATGGCAGAGGCATTCCAGTGGAAAAACACGCTGATACAAAAAAGTCAGCTTTAGAAACCGTTATGACAACCCTGCACGCCGGAGGCAAGTTTGGCGGAGACGCTTATAAGGTTTCTGGCGGGTTGCATGGCGTTGGAGTTTCGGTTGTTTGCGCTTTGTCTACTTTTATGGAGGCTGAAGTTCAAAGAGACGGCGGAAAGTATACGCAGGAATATTTTAGAGGGACGCCAAAATCCGCAGTTAAAAAAATAGGCGACAGCAAAAAAACAGGAACCGCTGTTACCTTTGACGCCGACCCGCAAATTTTTCCGGAGATAAAATACGACGCAAAAAGGATTTTAGGCCATCTGCGCCAGCAAGCATATTTAACCAAAGGAATAAGAATTTCTTTAATCGATGAAAGAGAAAAAGGCCAAGAAACAAGCTACACTTTTTATTTTGAAGGAGGAGTTTCTTCTTATGTTAGATATTTGGTTGAGGGCAACACTCCGCGCCACCCGAATGTATTTTCAGTGGCTGTTTCAAAAAATGATATTTATGTAGAAGCCGCTTTCCAATATACCCAAGAAATGGAATGCGCTGAAGAATCTTTTGCTAATAATATCTATACCGTTGAGGGCGGAACGCATATCTCTGGCTTCCGCACAGCTTTGACAAGATGCTTAAATGATTACGCCAGGCGTGAAGGATTTTTAAAAGAAAAAGATGAAAATTTTACCGGTGACGATGTAAGAGAGGGTTTGACAGCCGTTCTCTCTGTAAAAATACGAACTCCGCAGTTTGAGGGCCAAACAAAAGCAAAACTAGGCAACCCGGAAGCCAAAAACGCAGTGGAAGCCGCGGTGTCAGAGGGTTTAGCCGATTATTTAGAAAGATATCCCCAAGACGCCAGAGCTATTGTGGAAAATTGTCTTTTAGCCACCAAGGCGAGATTAGCCGCTAAAGCAGCTAGACAGACAGTTTTAAGGAAAGGAATTTTAGAGGGTTTGGCTTTGCCCGGAAAACTGGCAGACTGCTTATCAAAAAAACCAGAAGATTCAGAATTGTATATAGTTGAGGGCGAGAGCGCCGGAGGTTCGGCCAAACAGGCCAGAGACAGGGGATTTCAAGCAATATTGCCTTTAAGGGGTAAAATTTTAAATGTGGAAAGGGCTCGTCTTGATAAAATGCTGGCTTCAAAAGAAATTAAATCTTTGATTATTGCTTTGGGCACCGCTGTAGCTGAGGATTTTGACATAGAAAAATTAAGATACCACCGCATAATCATTATGACTGACGCTGATGTTGATGGAGCTCACATTAGAACCTTGCTTTTGACATTGTTTTACAGATATTTTAAATCAATAGTTGAAGCCGGTTATGTTTATATCGCCCAACCGCCGCTTTATAAAATTCAAGCAGGGAAGCGCATAGAATACGCCTACAATGATGAGCAAAAAGACAAGCTTGTAAGAGAAATCGGAAAAGACAAAAACATATCAATGCAGAGGTATAAAGGTTTGGGAGAAATGAATGCCGAACAGCTTTGGGAAACAACAATGAATCCAGAAAATAGATTATTGCTTCAAGTCGCGGTTGAAGAAGCCCGTGAAGCTGACAAAACTTTTGATATTCTAATGGGCGAAGAGGTGGAGCCAAGAAAAAAATTTATTCAAACCCACGCCAAATCAGTTAAAAACTTGGATATTTAATTGGGCTTGACTTTCATTATTAATTCGGCTACTCTATATATAGATGGCCGACGAGGCCATTTTAAAAACCAAAAAAATGAATATTATAGAAAAAGTCAAACATTTTTTAAAAGAAGTTTATGTTGAGCTGAAAAGAGTAAGCTGGCTTTCAAGAAAAGACGCTTTACGATATACGATGATCGTATTGGCGGTTACCATAATTGTAGCTGCTTTTTTAGGCGGGTTAGATTATTTTTTTACAGCTCTTTTGAAAAGATTTGTAGTTAAATAAATTTATTATGCCAAAACAAGTAATAGAACGAGAAAAAAATTGGTATGTGATACATACTTATTCCGGATACGAAGATGCAGTTGCCAAAAACCTTAAACAGAGGATTGAGAGTTTAAGTATGGAGGATAAAATTTTTAACGTAATAGTTCCTAAAGAAAGAAAAATAAAAATTAAAAACGGAAAAAGAAAAACAACTGAGGAAAAAATTTATCCCGGATATGTGTTGGTGGAAATGATAGTAGATGACGCTTCATGGTATGTGGTTAGAAACACTCCAAGAGTAACAGGATTTTTGGGAGCCGGAACCACTCCAATTCCAGTGTCAAAACACGACATTGACGACCTGATGAAAAGAATGGCAGTTGGAGAAGAACCGCAATTTATAATCGATGTTGAAATCGGAGCTAACGTTAAAATTACAGATGGTCCGTTTAAGGGTTTTGAAGGCAGGGTTTCAGAAATTGACCAAGAAAGAGGCAAGATTAGAGTATTGGTCAATATGTTTGGAAGAGATACCCCTGTTGAATTAGATTCATTGCAAATAAAAAAAGTTTCATAACTAAATCCTAAATCCGAAATTCTAAATACTAAACAAATTCAAAATTCTAAATATCAAAATCCAAAATGGATTTAGAGTTTAGATATTAGAACTTAGAGTTTCTTTTACGAAGTAAAAGCATTATGGCAAAGCAAATAAAAGCAATAGTAAAAATTCAAATACCGGCAGGTAAGGCGACCCCAGCCCCTCCAATCGGGCCGGCGCTGGCTCAGCACGGTTTGAACATCGCCGAGTTTTGTAAAAAGTTTAATGACGCAACAAAAGAAAAGTCGGGATATATCATTCCAGCCGAGGTTACTATTTTCGTTGACAGGTCTTATACTTTTATACTGAAAACACCTTTAGCCGCGGAACTGTTGAGAAAGGCGGCTGGCATTGAAAAGGGTTCCGGCCAGCCAAATAAAAAGAAAGTAGGCAAGGTAACGAAAGCTCAATTAAAAGAAATTGCAGAAAAAAAATTAGAAGACCTAAACACAACCGACGTTGAACAAGCGATGAAAATCATAGAAGGCACAGCAAAAAACATGGGGATAGAAATCAAGGAGTAAAGTCGGCGTTGACAGGGCTTTTTGCGGAAGTATAATAAAATTGTATGGCAAAGAAAAATGTGACAATTGATGATTTGGCAGTGATGGTGCAAAAAGGGTTTGCAGAAACAGCAACGAAGACAGAGTTGAAGTCTATGAAAAATGAGATGAACGAACGTTTTGATAAGATAGAGAATTTAATCTTAGCTGACCACAAAAAGAGAATAGAGAAATTAGAAAATGAAGTCAAGGAGCTGAAAGAAATATTTGCGGTATAATTTTAAATTTTAGTGTCTGAAATAAAATTCAAAAAAAGCAAGGGGTTTACCTCTTGCTTTTAGTTTTGACGAAATGATAGAATAATTAAACTACGATTAACATATTTAAAACTATGGAAGAAAATAAATTACAGGAGGCAAAAGAAAAATATATAAGGCCGACATGGGATGAATATTTTTTAAATTTAATAGAGCCAATTGGCAAAAGGGCAACATGCGACCGGGGAAGGAGCGGAGCTATAATAGTTAGCCCAGGGCACACAATTATTGCAACAGGTTATGTCGGCTCTCCTCCAGGCCAGTCGCATTGCGACGAAGTCGGGCATATGATGAATACGGTCATACATCAGGACGGAACTCAAACACAGCATTGCGTCAGAACCCTGCACGCTGAAGAAAACGCCATTTTGCAGTGCGCTAAAGACGGCATAAAACTTGAAGGAGCTACAATTTATTCAAAAATGGTTCCATGCTACAACTGCGCAATGAGGATTGTCAGAGTTGGAATTAAAAGGGTAGTTTCGCAAAAAAAATATCATGCCGACGGATTATCTAGGAAATTATTTCAAGACGCAGGAGTGGAATTAGCTGTCATTGACGATACAACAGAACAATATGCGAAGCAATAATTATAAATAAAAATGAATAAAGATGACGAACAAATTTTAGTTGTAAAATCTGATATTATTTTCCAAAAAGAAAAATGGCAGGGATTAAAAACTGATAATTTGGATTATTATATTGATTTGATAAAAAATAATTACGAATTCAAAAGAAGGGGAGACATGGAGAATGACCCCTCTTTTCAGCAGATAATCCCGTATATGGTTTTTAATTTTCAAGATAAGTATTTTATATATAAATATCTGCCAAAGGCCAGAGAGCAAAGATTGGTCGATTCTTATCAGCTGGGAGTCGGCGGGCACATAAACAAAGAAGATATTAACGGCGACGCAGATGTTTTGGAAGCCGGCATGATGAGGGAGTGGTCAGAAGAGGTTGATTTTAAAGGAAATTTATTAGAAAAAAAATTAATAGGGATATTAAATAACGATACTAGAACAGTGGAGGCGGTGCACATTGGGTTGGTTTATAATTTTTCCGGAGACAGTTCGGAAATATCTATAAAAGAAACAGACAAAATGGCAGGAGAATTAGTTCCTATAAACAAAATAGAAGAGCATATTAATGGAAACCTTGGTTCCATTTGGGCGCAAATAGTTTATAAAGAATATTTATCAAAACTTATATAGATGATTAGAAATGATTATCCGGGAAAATTTATTGTTTTAGAGGGATTAGATGGTTCCGGAAAAAATATCCAGATTGATTTTTTAATAGGTTTTTTGAATGAAAACAAAAAAGAAGTCATTGTGACAAAAGAGCCGACGGTAGATTCGGAATCGGGTAGAAAAATTAAGCAGGCGCTAAGAGGCGAAATTGTTGTAGAGCCGTTAGAACTCCAAAAATTATATGTGCAAGACAGAAAAGAGCATTTGGAAAATAAAGTTATTCCTGCGCTAAAGCAGGGAATGTTTGTTGTTTCAAGCCGTTATGTTTTTTCCACTTTTGCTTACGGAGGGTCCGATGGCTTGGATGTTGATTTATTAATAAAAATGAATGAAGAATTTTTATTGCCAGATTTAACAATAATAATTGATGTTAATCCTAATTCTTGCATGGAAAGAATTGAAGGAAGGGGAGAGGCGAAAGAATTATTTGAGAAAAAAGAAAAATTAACCAAGGTAAATGAATTTTATAAAAAATTTCCCCAAATGTTTGAAAATGTTATTATGATAAATGGGGAAAAGCCGATGCAGGAAGTTTTTGAAGATGTTAAAAAGATAATAGGAAAAATTTTATAAAATAGGGTTATAGAAATTGCTAACGCAATTTATATAATTAATCGTTCGATCGATATGAAAATTTATTTTCATATCTTCCTCGCTCATAATTATGAAACAATATTTAGATGTTTTAAAGAAAATAATGGATGAAGGAACAGACAGGCCGGATAGAACGGGCGTTGGTTCTAGGGCTATTTTTGGCGTACCGATGCGGTTTAATATGGCTGACGGTTTTCCGGCCGTTACCACAAAAAAATTAGCTTTTGAAGCGGTAAAAGCAGAATTATTATGGTTTTTATCAGGCAGTAGCGATGTTAAGGAGCTACAAAAATTGGGTTGCCATATATGGGACGGAAACGCCAATGCCGACTATTGGAAACCAAAAGCAAAATTTGAAGGAGACTTGGGCAGGGTTTACGGAGTTCAGTGGAGAAGTTGGAAGTCGCCATATACAGATGTTCCCATTGACCAGATAAGCAACATTATTTCGCAATTGAAAAAAAATCCCGGAGACAGGAGAATTATTGCTTCTTCATGGAATCCAGCAGAGCTGGACATGATGGCTCTTCCGCCATGCCATCTGTTGTTTCACTTTTTCTGCGTTGATAAAAAATTATCTTTATTAATGTATCAAAGAAGCTGCGATACGTTTTTGGGTGTGCCTTTTAACATTGCCTCATATTCTCTTTTGCTACATATGGTAGCCCAAGCAACCGATTTAATTCCTCACGAATTTGTGCATATTTTAGGAGATACGCATATCTATTTGAATCACTTTGAGCAAGTAAAAGAACAAATGAGCAGAGAGTCTTATCCTTTGCCAAAATTATGGCTGAATCCTGAAATAAAAGATATTTTTAGTTTTAAAATGGAGGATATAAAGTTGGTTGATTATAAATATCACCCGACAATTAAAGCGCCGATGGCTGTTTAGCTGTCGGTTTTTTTTTATGATAATTTCAATAATTTCAGCAGTTGCTAAAAATCGCGTTATTGGAAAAAATAATGCTTTGCCGTGGCATATGCCGGCCGATTTTAAATATTTCAAAGAAATAACATTAGGCAAAATAATTATTCTTGGATTGAACACCTTTAAATCTATTAACGAAAAACCCCTGCCAAACAGAAAACATATTATTTTGTGCAACGACCAAAATTATAAAGCGCCCGAGAATTGTTTTTTAGCCGAATCAATTGACCAAGCCATTAAGATTGCGGAAAATAACCCTTTTGCAGGATCGGAACAAAAACAAGAAGTTTTTGTTTGCGGGGGAGCCTCGGTGTATAAACAATTTTTACCGTTAGCTCAAAGATTGTATTTAACCTATATACATTACGAATTTGAAGGTGATACATATTTTCCGGAGTTTGACCAAAACGACTGGAAAGAAATCAAAAGAATTGATCATCAACCAGACGAAAATAATATTTATTCTTATTCTTTTGTTGTTTACGAAAGAATAAAAAACCAAAATGACATATAAATCAACAATTGGATTGGAAATTCACGCAGAGCTTAAAACAAATTCAAAAATGTTTTGCTCTTGCAAAAACGACTCGGACGAAAAACGGCCGAATTTTAATGTGTGCCCGGTTTGCATGGGGCATCCGGGGACGCTTCCTGTTGCCAACGAGGAAGCCGTAAAAAAGGTTATAAAAACCGGGCTGGCTTTGAATTGTAAAATTGCTGAAAATTCAAAATTTGACAGGAAAAATTATTTTTATCCGGATTTACCGAAAGGTTATCAGATTTCTCAATACGACCAGCCTCTTTGCGCGGGAGGATATTTAAAGGCAGGCGGCAGAAAAATTAGGATAACAAGAATACACTTAGAAGAAGATACGGGCAGATTGTTGCATCTCTTCGAGCCTGAGGGCACTCAGGGCCGAAGGCCAGAGGGCGAAAATTATTCGTTAGTTGATTTAAATAGGGCAGGTATTCCTTTAATGGAATTGGTAACAGAGCCGGATATAACCTCAGGGAAAGAAGCCCGGGAGTTTGCGCAAAATTTTCAAATAATTTTGAGGTATTTGGGAGTTTCTTCAGCTGATATGGAAAAGGGTCAAATGAGGGTAGAAGTTAATATAAGTTTAAGTAAAACTAACAAACTGGGCGCTAAGGTTGAAATTAAAAATTTAAACTCGTTTAGAGTAGTTGAAAAAGCGATTGATTTTGAAATTAAAAGACAGCAAGAGATTTTAGATTCTGGTCAGAAAATTGTTCAGGAAACTCGCGGTTGGCATGATAAAAAAGAAATAACATTTAGCCAGAGAGAAAAAGAAGAAGCTCATGATTACAGATATTTTCCAGAACCGGATTTGCCTCCTTTGCATTTTGACGAGAAATTTATTGAAGAAATAAGAGGAACAATACCGGAGTTGCCAGAGCAAAAAAGAGAGAGATTTGAAAAAGAGTATGGGTTAGACGGAGCTTCATTAGAGATGTTTGTTGTTAATAAGGATTTAAGCGAATATTTTGAAAAATTAGCTTCGGAATTGAGGGAATGGATAGAGGTCGAAAGCGCTAAGACTTTGAAAGAAGATGAATTTAAAAAAATAGCCAAACTTGCTTCAAATTACCTTATTTCCGACGTTCAAGGATTATTAGGAAATAAGCAATTCGCGGAAGCAGGGTTTAAAATTACACCGGAAAATTTTGCCGAGTTTATTAAAATGATTTATAAAGAAGAAATATCAAGTAAAATTGCTAAAATGGTTTTGAAAGATATGTTTAATACAGGGTCTGACCCGTCGTCAGTAATTGACGGTAATAACTGGGGGCAAATGAAAGACGAGAGCGAAGTGGAAAGAATTGTTAAAGAAATAATTCTTAAAAATTCAAAAGCAGTTGAAGATTATAAGGCGGGCAAGCTAAATGTTCTGCAATTTTTGGCAGGTCAAATAATGGCTCAAACTCGGGGCACAGCCAAACCAGAAAAAGTCCAGGAATTGTTGAAGAAGCTGATTAGATAAATTTTGTAATTAATTTTTCAGCCTGTTTATAATTTTTTATCCAATTGATGCGCTTGTCGCGTTTAAACCATGTCATTTGCCGTTTCACATAATGTTCAGATTCTATTTGTATTCTATTTATCATTTCTTGATAAGTAATTCTATTTTGGATATATTGCGCGACAAAACGGTATTCTAGTCCAAACTCTTCTAAACGCTTCCAAGATAATCCGGAAGCACGAAGTTTTTTTATTTCGCTTATCAACGCATTATTTTTTAGTCTTTTAATCAATCGCTTACTGATTGATTTTTTTAATTCTTCGGCAGATTTTTTAATGCCAAGTTGTAAAATATCAAAATTTGGTTTTTCGGCTCGGGTTAGAGCGGGCACAGCTTTGCCGGTTTTTAAAACAATTTCCAGCGCCCTTATAAGACGGTGGGGATTATGGCGGTCAATTGTTTTGGCTCTTTTGGGGTTAATTTTTTTTAACATTAAAAATAACTCTTCGTTGGATTTTTTTTCTAATTTTTTTCTTAGTTTCCAATCAGGTTTTACTTCAGGAATCACGATACCGTCAATAACAGATTGGATATAAAAACCGGTTCCGCCAACTAAGAAGGGAAGCATCATTTTTTTATGGATTTTATTTATTGCTCTTAGGGATAATTTTTGGTACTCTGTCACAGTAAAGCGTTTTTTGGGAGAGGACACATCTAAAAGATAATGAGGAGTGCCTTGCATTTCTTTTTTAGTTATTTTTCCAGAGCCAATATCCATTCCTTTATAAACCTGCCTTGAATCAGCCGAAACAATCTCGCCGTTATATTTTTTGGCAAGCTTTATAGATAAGTCGGTTTTTCCCGAAGCGGTCGGCCCTAAAATTACAATTAACTTATTCATTAATTAATTTTATCAATATTTTTTCGCGTCTTTTTTTCTCGGTCATAGGCACATCGTCTTTCATTTTCGCTGCCACGGTGCCGGCTCTGGGTGAATATTTATTGATATAAGCCATATCGAAATCAATGTCTTTAAATGTTCTAACAGTATTTTCAAATTGTTTTTTTGTTTCTCCTGGAAAGCCGATAATCACATCGGTTGAAAGGGAAATATCTGGTATTGCTTTTCTGATTTTTTTGGCCAGGTTTTTATATTGCAAAACGGTATATGGACGATTCATTTTTTTTAGAACCTCATCGTCTCCTGATTGAATTGGTAGGTTCAGGTATTTTGACAATTTTTTACACCTTGTCATTGTTTCTATTAATTTATCTGAAAAGTCTTTCGGGTGACTTGAAGTAAACTTGAGTTCAAAATCTCCTGGAATATCATTCACCATTTTTAAAAGCTTGGGAAAGTTATTTTCGCCATCTTTATAGCTGTTTACATTTTGTCCTAATAGCCAAATTTCTTTATAATTATTTTTAATTAAATTTTTTACTTCGCAGATTATTTCTTTAGCCGGCCTGGAGATTTCTCTTTCTCTGGTATAGGGAACAACGCAATAAGCGCAGAAGTTGTTACAGCCAGTCATTATTGGCACATTAGCCGAAAATTTATTTGAGTATTTCGGAGTTATATTCAAATAATCATTTGTGTTTTTAGTTTTATTTTTTACACCTAAAATTTTTGGCAGTTTTTTAATATCTTTTATGTTAACAACATAATCAAAACCATTTATTAAATTTTTTTTGTCTTTTTTAAGAACACATCCGGTCAAGATTGTTTTTAAATCCGGGTTTATTTTTCTTATTTTTTTAAATTTCGGCATAAGACCATGAACCCTATCAACCGCTGACTGGCGCACAGAGCACATTGTAACCACAATTAAATCAGCTTCATTTATATTTGAAGTTGTTTTATATTTAAGTTCGGATAAAACCGCAGACATCCTTTCAGAATCCGAAACATTCATCTGGCAGCCAAAAGTAATTATATGATATTTCATAAATAACATTTATCGGCGGTTTATCTTATTTCTTCTTTTTTTTCTTTTATAAAATATCGCCATTTTTCTAAGAACTCCACAAAAACAGAAAACGGCATATCAATTAAGGCATTAAAAAAAGCGGCAATGGCATTATATTTTTTCCATTTGTTAGATAACCATCGTCCCACTCCGGCAACCGGTAAAAATAATATATCGTAGAGAAAACTGAAAAATCCTTCACGGTCGTCTTCTATCGTAAGCTCTTGCGCTCTTTTTCTAATTGCCATTCCAGCGAAAAGGATTAAAGCGATAAATATAAAGTTTATAATAATAGAAGAGATCGGAAATTTAAAGAAGTAAAAAATCCAAAAGATAAATCCAAAAGAAGTGCAGGCGCCCAAAAGATAAACAAGCGAAATAACGACCCTAGTGGCAAGTCCTCTTTTTTTGTGGATTTTTATTTCATAAGTATCTTTTTTTTCATTTTGGTAAATAATTTTCATCGCCTCTATTATTACTAAGCTTAAGTTTTTATCTGAAGGAGGCCTGATTGTGATTACTAAGATAAACATTAAAAAAGTGGGTAACAAAATATCTACCACCAAGGTCATTACATTAAAATGTCCAGTAAGGATTTTAGATAAAATTATTTCTAAAATTACCAGAGAGAGAACTTTTGTAACAAAAATTGATATAGTGGAATAAATGGCCGCCCTGGAAAGCCTTGCTTTTAGAGTTGATAATCTTTTAACATAAGCCGACCTTAACAATTGTTCAAAAACGGGCGGTTCCTGGATTTCTCGGCCAGCCTCTATGGCATTTTTTTGAGACAGGATATCTCCTAAAAGCAAATAAGGGGTATCGTATTTTTCGCAGATTGCATAAAACTTTTTATTTAAAGGATGCAGTAAATCTTTTTCAATTTTTTTCCATATTTTGCAGATATTTTGGGCGAATTTTAGAATTAAATCGTCGTCAGATTTTTTCCATTCAGGGTATTTATATTTTATAAGGTTATAACTGATAATTGGCTTATCAAATTTGAATAAAGCTTGCTGTATGGCAATATATATTTGCATGTCTTTTCCGTCTTCTTTTAAGAATCCTCTTTTAAATATGTCTTCGTTCACTCGTATTTTTTCTTTCATTAAATCAAACATATAATTTATCAAGGCAGTTTCTTTAATGCAAGGAGCCAAAGTTTCTTCTATTTCGCAGGCGGCAATTTCTAAAAGCCAATTATAGAATTGCAAACCAGCCTTGCCTTTTTTGTTCTCAGGGCTGTTTTTTAAAATAAAAACATATTTGTTTATTATATTTTTAACATCGGCTATTTTTGATTCTTCTATATTGTCGTTAGGGAAGTGTCCGCCTCTAATTAATTCTAAAACTAAAGGTTCGGCAATTTCTTCGTCCGCGGAAAAATTATTTAATTCTAAGTTTAAAAACCTTCTTTTTAATTTTCTAATAATGGCAGACCTGCGCATTAGGTGCTCTTCTTTCCAATCAACGATTGTTCTTATGTGTTCGTAAAAAGCGGCAACCTTTGAGGCTACTTCATCAACATGGATAGTTGATGCGTCTTTTTTCGGTTTTTGAGATTGTTGCCAAAGATTATATTTTGCGATTAATTTTTGCGTGGCTTCGGAAAGTTGCGCCATAATTTTAAGTTTTTTTCGTTATTTTTTCTCTAATTTTTTCTATGAACTCATTTAAATTTACAGTTCCCGCGTCTCCTTTGCCGCGCTCCCTCACCGACACATTTTTTGCCTGGATTTCTTTGTCGCCGACAATTAAAAGGTAGGGGATTTTTTGCATTTCCGCCTCTCTTATTTTTTTGCCTAAAGTCTCATTTTCCTTTTTTAGTTCCACGCGAATATTATTTTTTTCTAATTCCTTTTTAACTTGATCAGCGTAGTCTAAGTGTTTTTCTGAAATTGGTATTACAGCAACCTGAACGGGGGAGAGCCACAAAGGAAAATTTCCGGCATAGTGTTCAATTAATACTCCAAAAAATCTTTCAGGCGAGCCGACTATTGCCCGGTGTATCATAACAGGAGCTTTTTCTTTACCATCAGAGTCGGTATATTTTAGTCCAAATCTTGTTGGCATTATAAAATCCAGCTGTATTGTGGATAACTGCCACTCTCTGCCGAGAGAGTCTTTTGATATTAAATCCATTTTCGGCCCGTAGATTGCGGCTTCACCGATAGCCTTTAAATATTCTATTTTATTTTCAATCAAAATTTCTTCAAGCATCTCTTGCGATTTTTTCCAGACCTTCGTGTCGCCAAGATATTTTTCAGGTTTTTTCGGATCCCAAAAGGAGAGTCTAATTTTGTAATTCATACCATAGGTTTTCATAGCTTTTTCTATGGCCAAAAGTATCGAAGAAAACTCGTTTTTTATTTGATCTTCCCGGCAAAAACTATGCCCATCATCTTGAGCAAATCCGCGCAGTCGCGTTAGCCCGGAAAGCTCTCCTGTTTTTTCATCCCTGTAAAGTTGCGCAAAGTCGGCAATTCTTATGGGCAGATCTTTATAGCTTCTTGGTTTTGATGCGTAAATCTGAGCATGCTGCGGGCAGTTCATTGGTTTTAAATAATAATCTTCTTTTGCATAATGAGAGATCACTTTAAACATATCGTCCTTATATTTTTCATAGTGGCCTGAAATTTTAAACAATTCTGCGCGGTTCATGTTGGGAGTTTGTACTTCCTGGTAGCCAATATCGTTTTGCAGTTCGTTGCAATAATTTCTTATTTCTTTTAAAATTACTGCTCCCTTAAAAGTATAAAGTGGCAACCCCGGGCCAACGAGGTCTGAAAAAACAAATAAATCAAGTTTTTCTCCCAAAATTCTGTGGTCGCGTTTTTCCGCTTCTTCTTGCATTTTTAAATAATCTTGCAGCTCTTTTTCGGTTTCAAAAGCCAGGCCGTAAATTCGTGTAAGCATTTTGTTTTTTTCCGAACCCCTCCAGTAGGCGCCAGCAATTTTTGTAAGCTTAAACGCCTTCGGATTTATTTCTTTTGTATTTTTAACATGTGGCCCCTTGCACAAATCCATGAAATTTCCGTTTGTATAAATAGAAACAGTTTTATCCGGCAGTTCGGAAATCAATTCTAATTTATATGTTTGACCCGCGAACATTTTTTTAGCTTTTATTTTAGATACTTCTTCTTTTTTAAATTTTTGGTTTTGAGAAATTATTTCTTTCATTTTATCTTCAATTTTCTGCAAATCTTGTTCTTGCAATGGTTTCGCAAACTGAAAATCGTAATAAAATCCGTTTTCAATTGCCGGGCCTATTCCCAATTTTGTTTTAGGAAATAAAGACAGCGCGGCTTGCGCCATAATATGCGATAACGAATGTCGAACATTTTCTATGTTATTTTCCATATTTTTTTAAAATATTTTTAATAATTTTAAACCGAATAAAAGTCTTCTTTAGGAACTAATATTTCCTGTACATCGTCGGCGACTATTTTTATCTCGTTGTTGCGGTCGTCAACCCGGCCGGCCACAAAAACAATTTTGTTTTCCTGCAGGGCTTCAGGATTTCTTTCTAAAAGATTGGGGAAGACAACAACCTCTATTTTAGAGGTCAAATCCTCTAATTTCATAAAAAGCATTGGTTTGCCGTTTTTGGTGATAATCTTTTTAATGCTTGCAATGATTCCGCCAAGTGTAATTTTTTTATCAACATAACTGGTATCAATTTTGGAAATGGCCACGGTTTTTGTTTCAAAAATTTTGCGAAAATCATGCAAGGGGTGCGAACTTACATATAAACCCAAAAGCTCTTTCTCCCATGTCAAACGCTCAAAATTATTTGCCGGCTTGGCTTCTTGAAGTTTTATATCATTATTGCTTATTTTTATTGATGCGAACAGCCCTATTTGTCCGTTTTGCCTTGTTTTTTGGTTTTCCCTAGCTATTTCTAAAAGTTTTTCCAAATTAGTTAAAAGTTGATTTCTTTCCGCAAAAGCGTCAAAAGCTCCGGCTTTAATTAAAGCCTCCATTGATTTTTTATTTAAATCTTTTGATTGCGTCCTATATATAAAGTCGCCAATTGATTTGTATGGTCCATTATTTTTTTTTTCTTCTACTATTGCGTCAGCTATATTAGTTCCGACATTTTTAATGGCTAAAAGTCCAAACCTAATTTGGTTTTTTCCGGAAACTACAGTAAAATTTTTCAAGCTTTCATTAATATTTGGAGGTAAAACTTCAACTCCCATTTTTTTACATTCGTCAATTAAAAAGGCAATTCTTTCAATGTCAGCTTTTTCAGAAGTTAAAACAGAAGCCATAAACTCAACAGGATAGTGAGCTTTTAAATAAGCTGTTTGATAGGCGATAGTGGCATAGGCGGCAGAGTGGGATTTGTTAAATCCGTAAGAAGCAAAAGGCAAAATCCATTGCCAAAGCTCTTCAGCGATTTTTTGAGCAACGCCGTTTTTTACAGCGCCATTTATAAATTTATGTTCTTGGGCATCAAGCAAATCTTTTATTTTTTTGCCAACTGCCTTTCTTAAAACATCGGCCTCGCCCAATGAAAAACCGCATATTTCTTGAGTTATCTTCATTAATTGTTCCTGGTAAATGCAGATATTGTAAGTTTCTTTTAAAATCGGTTCTAATTTAGGATGGAGATATTCTATTTTTTGCTTGCCGTGCTTTCTTTCAATGTAATCTGGGATAAATTGCATTGGTCCCGGTCTATATAAGGCAACCATAGCGATTAAGTCTTCAAAGACGGTTGGTTTTAATTCTTTTAAGTATCGCTTAAAACCATCGCTTTCCATTTGGAAAACGCTTGTTGTTAAAGCGTCTTGCAATAGTTTATAAGTTTTTGCATCATCAAAAGGAATATTTTCAATATCAATTTTTAATTCATTATGAAGAACATAAATTCTGGCTAAGGTATCTTCAATAATAGTCAGGTTTTTTAAACCCAAGAGGTCCATTTTTAAAAGACCTAAATCCTCAATGCTATGCATTTCATATTGGGAAATAATGTTTCCATCTTCTTGAGTTGGTCGTTGTAGAGGCACTAAGTCAGTTAGCGGGTCGGCTGATATTACAACACCGCAGGCGTGGGTTGATGCGTGGCGGGCAACTCCCTCTAATTTTTTTGCTAAATCAATTAGTTTTTTTGCTTGGATGTCAGATTTATATAAATCGTTAAATTCCGACACTTTTTCCAATGTTTCCGCCAGGTCCATTCCAGTCGGTATCATTTTTGCCATCTGGTCGCAATAACTGTATGTATAATTTAAAGCTCTGCCGACATCTCTTATCACGGCTCTGGCCGCCATTGTTCCAAAGGTGATAATTTGGGAAACATGGTCTTCTCCGTATTTTTGAGATACATATTTTATAACTTCATCTCTTCGTCTATCTGCAAAATCCAAATCGATATCTGGAAGAGAGATTCTCTCTGGGTTTAGAAACCGTTCAAAAAGCAGGTTATGTTTTAGAGGGTCGACATTGGTGATATTGGTAAGATAGGCAATTAAAGAGCCTCCGGCCGACCCGCGACCCGGACCGACAACTATTCGTTTTTGTTTCGCCCAGTTAACAAAATCCTGCACGATTAAAAAATATCCGGCAAAACCAGTTTTTTCTATAATTGAGAGTTCGTATTTTAATCTTTCTATTATTTTCGGGTTTGGATTTTCTCCAAATCTGTTTTTTAATCCTTGCCACGATAAATCTTCCAGGAATTGTTCCGGAGTTTTGCCTTCTGGGACAGGAAAGTGGGGGAGTTTTGTTTTTCCTAATTCAAAATTAAAATTGCAGTCCTCGGCAATTTTTTGCGTATTTTTCAAAGCTTCCGGAGTGTCTTTAAAAAGTTCTGCCATTTTTTCCGGGCTGAACATTGAGAAGTCGCTTCCCTTCATAGTAAGTCTTTCCGGGTCATTGGCGTCAGCTCCGGTATTTATCAACATTAAAACATCTTGAGCGTCCGCGTCGTTTGTTTTTAAATAATGAATATCATTAGTTGCCACAAGAGGAATACCAGTTTTTTTTGCCAGAACGATTATTCTTTTGTTTACAACTGCTTGTTCTGGAATATCGGGATGGTGTTGGATTTCTAAATAAAAGTTTCCTTTGCCAAAAATATATTCATATTTTTTAGCAAGTTTTTCCGCTTCGTCAATCTGGTTGGATAAAAGAAGCCTTGGTATTTTTCCCTGTACGCAGGCCGAAAGACCGATAAGGCCATTAGAGCGCTTGGCTAAAAGTTCATCGTCTATGCGAGGTTTATAATAAAATCCCTCTAAATGGGCATTAGTCACAAGTTTTACTAAATTTTTATATCCTTGTTCGTTTTTTACAAGCAAAATTAAATGATATCTTTTATTGTCTATATTCGGCCTTTTTTGTTCCATTCCCTCAAAGGCAGTATAAACCTCGCATCCTATTATGGGTTTTACGCCCTTGGCTTTTGCTTTATTGTAAAATTCAACGGCGCCGTACATAACGCCGTGGTCTGTTAATGCCACAGAATCCATTCCCAGCTCTTTTACGTAATCTAAAAGTTCGTCTATTTTTGGCAGGCCATCAAGCAGACTATAATGACTATGAACGTGCAAATGAGTAAATTTTGGCATAATAGGTTAATATATCATTTTACCTTTTGTAATGGTAAAATCAAGCTATGAAACACCCGAATTTTAACGAAGAAAAAAAATTATGGAAAAGGGGATATAAATATATTATTGGACTAGATGAGGCGGGCAGAGGGCCCTTGGCCGGGCCTGTTGTAGCCGCGGCAGTAATTATAAATCCAAAATTTAAAATTTTAAAATTGGAAGTTAATGATTCCAAAAAGTTAACGCCAAAAAAGAGAGAAGAAATTTTTGATTTTTTTAAAATTCGCCCAAATGTAAAATGGGGGACAGGGATTGTTTCAGAAAAGGTGATTGATAAAATAAACATTTTAGAGGCCACAAAATTGGCAATGAAAAAAGCTCTTCGACAGGCCAAGGGCAAACTAAATAGAAAAGTAGATTTTTTGATATTAGATGGAAATTTTAATTTGAATATTAATTTACCGCAAAAATCAATAATAAAAGCGGACCAAAAAGTTTTCTCTTGCGCCTTGGCTTCAATTTTTGCCAAAGTGACAAGAGATAAAATAATGGAAAAAGAGCATAAAAAATATCCGGAGTATGGTTTTAACCGGCACAAGGGATATGGCACATTCTTTCATTTTAAAATGCTTGAAAAACACGGGCCTTGCAAAATTCATAGAAAAAGTTTTTATCCCATAAAATCTTTTTGACTTATCCACAGCTTGACACATTGTTTTCATAATTTATAAAAGGTAAAATATACTAATGCTAATATTAATATTAATATATTAAAAATTAATGAATAAAATAATTTTAATAGTTTCGGCAATAATAGCGGGGTTGCTTCTTTTGGCATTGGGGGCAAGCTTGGGTGTTTCGTATCAAGCTCAGCAAGCGTCTATTTCGTCTCCTCAACTGGACCAATTAGAAAAAACAACCGCGGCAGTAAAATTTTTAAGCTCAAAAACCGTTCCTTCAATTGTCGCTTATGGACAAGTAACAAAAATAGAAGACAGAGATATCACCTTGTCTTATGGTGGCGATAGCATAAAAGCAAACATAGAAGAAAACAGCTTGGTTTACTCTTTTATTAATGATAGCCAAGGGAAGCCAGCTCAGAAACAGGTTGATTTTAAGGAAATAAAAATCGGAGACAATTTGAACATAACTTTAAAACTTTTACCAGATGGCCAACTGCAAGGCCAGTCGATTTTTATTCTTTTGCCATTTGGCACTCCTATTAAATAAAAACAATAGTCGGTGAAGATAATATGACGAAAAAATCTCTAATATTTTTTTTATTAATAATAAGCGCTGTCTTTTTTGTAGCCCCAAACGTTGCGGCGCAAAGCGACTTTAATACGATTGGTTGTTTTGAAGACGCGGGTTGTCTGGGAGTAAAAAAAGTAGAATGCGCCGACCTTGATAGAAAAAAAATTACTCCGATGGAAAAATGTGATAATGACACGAGCTTTTGTATTCAATCTGGCGAGCCATATTATGAAAATTGCGAAGATGAAGTATTTTATTTATGTCGATGCGTTGGTTTAGTTTGTGATATTATCAGAAAAGAAATAAATAGAGAGTGTAGGTACGACGAAGAAGAAGGCGCCATTTGTTATGAACAGAGGCGAGAATACGTAGACACGGAATGCGAGCGTCCGCATTCTGATCCTCAGTTTTGTATAGGTAATAGTATTTGGAAAATAATATATTTTGGAAACTGCGCTGGTACTTGGCGCGACAGACCAATATGTGAATCTCAAAGCAGTTTTAGGAAGGTCCAAGATTGCGGAGGATGCGCTCCAACAGGAAATACCCGATGCCTTGGTTCTGTTATAGAAGCGGAGTATAGTTGCAGTGAGTGCCAGAGCAACGCAAATGACGCATGGTGTGAGCTGGGGACAACAGAATGGAGACCGATTATGGATTGCGGTCCTCCAAGCACATTAACCGGTTCTTATTGCGCAGGCGGAGTTGAGTGTACAATGACGACAACTTATGAAGGAGTGTGTACAGATGGTATCGTGCCTAATCAATCCGGCGCATGTAAACCTCCGTCAATAAGTGTTACTTGCAACGGGTCTTGCGATGATGGCGGAGGTGGCGGAAGCAGTTCCAGCTCATCCTCATCAAGCTCTAGTTCCAGCTCCAGCTCTAGCTCATCCAGTTCTAGCTCATCGGGATCCAGCTCTAGTTCTTCCTCAAGCTCTGGTTCAGGTTCATCCTCGTCCAGTTCAAGTTCATCTTCTGGTTCAAGTTCAAGTTCTGGTTCATCATCATCCAGTTCTAGCTCATCGGGATCCAGCTCTAGTTCTTCCTCAAGCTCTAGTTCAAGTTCGTCTTCATCTAGTTCGTCTAGTTCCAGCTCGTCTTCTAGTTCAAGCTCAAGTTCAAGTTCAAGTTCAAGTTCAAGTTCGTCCAGCTCTAGCTCATCGGGTTCTAGCTCTAGTTCGTCCTCAAGCTCCGGTTCAAGTTCATCTTCATCTAGCTCGTCTGGTTCCAGCTCTAGCTCCAGTTCGAGTAGTAGTGGCAGTGGCGGTTTGCCACCCATTGCGAATCAATTAACAGCAGAAGGAGGAGGAGGGCTTTCTCCTTGCACAGGAATACAGGGCGCAGGTATGGCTTCATTCTCTTGGAGGTACATAGACCCGGACAATGACAAGGAAAAGAAATTTATATTTCAGGTAAGCACTAATTCTAATTTTACCCTAGGAAGCATTATTGTTAATAGAACTTCGGATAATCTTTATTACGATTCTGGAAGCGAAAATTTACAGACAGTACTTGTCTATCAGAACCCCCCCCTAGCTACGGATGGTAGCGGTTTCCTGAATTATAACACTCCTTATTATTGGAGAGTTATGGTATACGATGTAACAGGTCTGGATTCTGGCTGGGTAAATGGTAATGGATTCACTGTAGATGGCCACCCTGCTCCATATCCTGAGTTTGTAGTTAGGGCTAGGAGCTCCGATCTTAACCCTGGCAATTTTGTTTATTTTGGCGATAGATCTATTTGTTATGATAATAGCGGACCACGTTCTTGCGTAAGAAATGATTCAGAGTGTTATGGTGGACATTGTTATACTTGGCAGTTTGGAGATGGCAGCAATTCCAATACCCTTGGTTATGCTGTCCATACTTACCGCGCATCAAACACAACACCTGGATATTGGGTTAGTTTGAATGTTTGCGACGAAATTACTTGTTGCTCCAAAGGGCATTTAGTTCCAATAGGAGGCAATGATTTGCCCAACTGGAAAGAGGTATCGCCGTTTTAAACTATTTTTAAAAAAGCGCCCCGACGTTTGACGTCGGGGCGTTTTAATTTTTTCAAAGATGGGTAAGATTTAAAAAATACCAGGGACAAACATATATTTTACTTTTTTTGCATAATTAACATAATCTTCGTCTTGCATAAGATGTCTTTCTTCGGTGAGCGCCCTCACAAAATAAACAAGACTCCACACAGTCAAGTTTATGATTGTTATAATGCCGAACACTTTTATTAAAGGAATGCTCGCAAGCCACCAGCCCAAGTTTTTTGCGATATATGCGGGATGTCTTACATATTTATAAGGACCGTTAGAAACAATTCCTCTATTTGTTAAATTGGATGCTTTAAAACCCAGAGCAACAGATGCCCAAACATAGACGCTGAATAAAATTAACGTAAGCAAACCGGCCGCAATATTTGAAGTTATACTGCCAAAATCGGCAAAATCTTGAGGGAGCGCTCCGGCGAACCTTGTGAAGGTATCAAAAAATGGGCCGTAACAAACAAGCGCGGATATCCAGCCAAGCGCAGTCGGCTCTACCGACTTTACAACATTTTTTAAAGCGGGCGATTCAAACAAATAGCCAGAGGAAAAAATAATTGTATCTAAAGTAAAAATAGCGGATATAAATAAGGGAAAATAGAAGTTTAAGATATTTATGCCATCAAAGTTCCATGAATGATATTGATATAATAAATTATACAGCGCTCTGCCGTTCTCTAACGCAAAAATAATCATTAGAGGCGCCCAAAACAACTTTACGAGATAAAAAAGCAAAGAGATTTTTTCTTCTTTTGATATCGTTAAACCGTTTTTTAGTTTGTTTATAAAAACAAAACTAAATATCTTTTTTAAACCCGTGTAAATAAGCCAGCACCTTTCTTTTTGAAGAGTAATATTTTTTTTAAAAAGAAGACAAATACAGTAAAGCAAAAGCGCGTCAAAAATTATGCCCAAAGATGAAAATGCCGCCTTGCCGTAAAATAAAAAATTGAAGATAGGGGATTGGAATGTTTCAAAATTAGGATAAATTTTTCTTGAAAATGGAAAAACGGAAAAAATGTAAATCGGCAAGCCGTAAATCAGCAGAGTTAAAATTATAAGTCTTATCTTCGGTTTCATATGGTATAATCAAAATTATGAGATTATTTTAGTATAATATAATGATTTCTATAATTTTACCAGCGTACAACGAAGAAAAAAATATCGGCTTAACAATAAAAGATATCATAAATTTTTTTGATAAAAAAAAATTAGTATATGAGATTATTGTTGTGGATGACGGGTCAACAGACAAAACTAAAGAAGTTTTAAATGAGTATAAAAGAACAAAAAATATTGTCGTGGCGTTCCATATTAAAAATTTAGGCTACGGGTCGGCTCTTCGTTCTGGATTTAATATGGCGAGGGGAGATTTGATATTTTTTACCGATTCTGACCGCCAGTTTGATATTAAAGATATTGTTCCATTTTTAAAAAAAATTAAGCAAAAAGAAAACGATTTTGTCATTGGTTACAGGAAAAATCGCAAAGATTCATATAATAGGATATTAAACGCTTTAATTTTTAGATTTTTAGCCCAAATTTTTTTTGGAGTAAAAGTCAAAGATATGGACTGCGCTTTTAAATTATTCAAAAATTATGTTTTGTCTGATTTGAACCTTATTTCCGACGGCGCCCTTATAAACCTTGAGATTTTATCTAAAGCCCAAAAAAGAGGATATAAATTTATTGAATTGCCCGTGGCTCATTTTAAAAGAGCGGAGGGAAAACAAACAGGAGGAAGCTTTAAGGTAATTTTTAAAGCAATTTTTCAGTTTTTTTCACTTTGGAAAAATATTGCGCTTTGACCCAGCTTGGTTATTTTTTATGTTTGCCCGGTTGAGTTATTGTTTTTTTGCAATTACCGCCACATTCCACGCAAACCTTTTTATAATTGGCAATTTTTTTAAAATTTTATCAATTTTTTCAAGAAATTGATACGTTTTTCTTATTCTTGCCTCTTCAATAATTATTTTTTTCCAATAGGGCTCTTTATTGGGGTCAATATTTTCAATTATGTAAAAACTGATAAATATCCACAATGACGCAATCCAAAATGTATCATATTTAACTTCTGAAAAATTTTTCTTTACTAATTTTACAATATTTATATCCAAAGGTTTTTCGTCGCGGGTTCTTACTTTTTCTGCAATTTTTCTATAAATATTTATTAAAGGATTATGTTTTAATGGATCCCAAAAACATAATATTCCTCCAGATTTTAAAATTCTATATATCTCATTTAATGTTTTTTTTGAGTCAACATGATGTAATAAATTTGCCGCATAAACGATATCAAAACTATTGTCTGAAAATTTAGTGTAATTTGCGTCTATCAATTTTGTCTTGATTTTTACATTATATTTTTTGGCTAATTCCAGCGCTTTTTTTAGCATACCGGGAGAAAGGTCGGCTGCGGTGCAATCTGCCCCCTTGAGCGCGAAATAAACACCCGCTTCTCCGGCTCCGCATCCAAGGTCTAACATTTTTTTACCTTCAATATTTCCTATATTCTTCATAATAAAACGATTTTCCGGAGATGTTGAACCTTCAAAAAAACGCCTAACATCAATTAAGTCAACTTTTATTTTTGAAGAAAATTTGTCGTGGAAAATTTTTTCTCTACTTAGTATTTTTTGAGATTCCATTTTTTATTTTTTTGAAAAATATAATAAAAACTGGCGCGGATAAAATGATTAACAGCGGGGCATACGGCATAATATAACGTTCTTCGCCGGGGGCTTGCAGGTAGACAGTCAGCATAAGAGACAGAATAATTAAAGCGAAGAAGAAAAAATATTTTTTTATTGCTTTGTCAATTAATATCCGTTTGCCTAAAATTCCGACAATAGTTAACATTCCTCCAATAAACATCAAACCAGTAATAATTTTAAATGTTAAGCGAAAATTTTCCAAATATTTTATACCCTCGACTTCAGGAAAAAGCCGACTGTTGAATAATTTCGCTATTGACGAAAAATTTCCAATCAATTTCCATGGATTTTGTTTTAAACAGTTAAGCCCCATTTTGTAGTAGTAATCCTGGTTTGCAAAGGGCGTTGTTGTAAAAACTCTCTTGTTTTCAGGATAATCGGCATTAGCGGGCGGCGCAAACCAAAAATAATAGCCGTCCTTGTTAAATTGTATGGATTTTGCATCACACCACAACATGGCAAAACCCGCGCCGCCGTTTGAGGAAATAGATTTCTCGGCGCCGCCAACAGCGTCGTCTATAGTATAATATAAATTAAACAGCGCGGCAGAAGCGATTATTATTGCCGCTACTATGATAAAATTAATTAATATTTTCCAATTTATTTTGTAATATAAGCTCCAAATAACAAAAATAGGTAAAACTAACGCAAAAATTGGGCGAGTTATAAAAGCAATGCCCCAAAATAATCCCAGCCATAAACCAGTGGAAGGTCTTAAGGGTTTTACTATTAAAAAATACAAGCCAAGAAATAATAACGGAAAAAATAAATTTTCGCTCATTACTATGTAATTAAGAAAGATAAAAGGATACCAGAAAATTAAAATTGTTAAAATAATCAGCCCGATTTTTTTAGAAAATAGCTTTTTTGTAATTTGATAAATGCACCAAAATCCGATAATATAAAATAAAGCAAAAATTACAATATCAATTTTAATGCGCCAGTCTTCCAGCTTAAGCCAGATGAGCGGCCTGTAAATCCAGCTCAAAAATATATGAAAGAATGGCGGCAAATAAGTTGAAAACATCACGTATTGGTTTTTTGCCATCTGGAGCGCCTGCCCGTCGTAAACAGCAGAATCAGACCAAATATAAGATTCTGGCCTAGTAAAAATGAAAATGTAAAACAAACGGAACGTAAAGCCAAAGCCCAGCAGGGCATAGCACCAAACGTCATCTTTTAAAAACCTAAAAATTTGGTTTATTGAGCGCATATTTTTTAATTATAGCAATTTAATTTATAATATTAAACCAGCTATGCATAATGCCAGATACATATGCATGAGCCCGGTGAATAATACTTTTCACAACCAAAAAAACGCCCGAATTGGTATAATAGAGGTATATGACAAATACAATCTCTATGTCTGCGTATTCGCAGACAAACATACCAACTTAAACGCCTCAATTTAATGTTATTCCCTGTTATGTTACCAAAGATTTCAATGGCTGAGCAAAGACAATCACTTATGGGCATTATTCACCAAACTCATCCGCGAGGGCTTGACAAGGTTTCTTGGGTATGCTATGATAAAAATATAGGATAAAGATAACGAATTTCCTTAACAATTTAAAAATAAGCTTTTCTTAGAGGGGAGAGCCTAACGATCTGAAGGTAATCAGATCACATTAGCAGAAATGCTAATCGCCTATACATAATAAATCAAGGGCGGTTAGGACATATCTTCTCTAAGTTCCACAGGAATGTGGGTAATAAAGGAGGTATATCCCAACCGCCCTTTTTCTATGGAGTGCCGTGAGCTGAATAAACATTAAGCCCACAGTACTCTCTGGAAACAGAGAGAGATAGTACATTTTGAAAAATAGGCCCGAAAGGGCAATAGGGCACCCGAGGCCGCAAGGTCAAAGGAGGTCAAAGGGAATATTCGGTAAATGTTTGGTCTTCATTCTCCATGAGGGGAGAGAACATGAGGGGAGAGTGAGACTGAAAAATAATCATTTGTTGAATATTTCAATTTAATGGTTCTCTAATAAGGAGATCCACTGTGGGGAAGGGACTAAACCAACCTTGCCTGCAGAAATTTCCTTGTTAAGAAAAGCTCGTAAATTTTTAGAAGAAAAATTGACGGGTCGCCCCAAAAAAGCCAGAGAGAGTTCCGCCCAAGGCGGATGGCATAGCGGGGTTAGCAACAGGGCAGTAATTTTACAAATTTAAGGGAAACAAGAAAGTCCGCCCAAGGCGGACAAGAATGAGCGAGTTTTGGTTTCCTACCCTTCTTTCAAATCATTAGTTGAATACCAGAAAATTATCCGTTTTCATTTAAGTTATAATTTCTTTAGTGGTTTGAAAGAAGGGAAATCGCATCCAACCCTTTCGCCAATTTCGGCGGTAGAGAAATCAGGATGCAAAAAAATCCCAAACGGGCGGTCAGTGGCTGACCGATACTCTTTGAAAGGAGAAAGCCATGAGTAAGTTCGTTTTTATTATGCAGCACCAACCCACCACGGAACAAATCGCGGCCGCTCGTGAGGTTGGTCGTGAAGTCATCGAGTTGGCCGACAAGAAATTGTTGGCCGTGCCCGATGACGCGGGGCTCACGCACGACTGGTTTATCCAGCGGGCAGCGGCCATTTTGGCCGCGGTTGGTGGGGTGTCGACTGGTGACACCGTTCACGCGATGGGCCAGCCCCAACTGGCTAACGCGGTGAACGCGAAAGCGCGTTGGGCTGGGGCGACGCTCGTAGAGAGCGTCACCGTCCGCGAGTCGGTGGACGAACCCCAACCGGACGGCACGGTCAAAAAAACCGCCGTATTCCGGTTCCGGGGCTTCCGGTCGGTGTACGAGTTTTAGAGCGACAAGGATGTCGCGAAGAGTCAGAGATCTCTATAATAACTCGCAACGACAAGAAGAGCTTTCCTGTTTGTGCCGTATAAACAAATAGGTTAGCGGGATACCGCGTTTGATTCGCAAGAATCATACCTGCTGTAAAAATCAAGCGGATTGGTTTATGGGGAGTTTATGAAAAATGGTTTTTTCAAAACTCCCCTCCATTTTTTAGCTCATAACATTGTGTTGTGGGCTGAAACAGTGGAACCGAGACTTTTCGCTAGCCATGGCGGAGGGTCTCAAAAAAAAAGGAGAAATATCATGGCAAGTTTACTTTGCTCGGTTTGTGGGGAAGAGCACGGACGCATTTCTCTTGTTTGTGATCCCTGTCTTCAGGAGTTGCAGGCCGCCCCTGAAAGCCTCGAACCCAAAAAGCAATGGATCCTCGGTACCGAGACACAACTTCGTGCCAAGGCTAACGAGGAGTGGGCCAAGATTCGGGCCGAGAAAGGCCTGGAGTCCGAGACCTGCACCGCCGCACACCCGTGTGGCAACTGCGAGTATTGTTGCTATGGTCAAGCTTGACTATAGCAACAAAAAAAAGAGTTTGAAATCTCTTTAAAAATTTGAAGCAACAAGAAGAGCTTTCCTATTTGTGCTGTATAAACAAATAGGTTGGCGGGAACACCGCGCCTGAATGCAAAAGCATTCTTGCCCGCTGTAAAACTCAAGCGGATTGTTATGGGAGGCCCGAGTTGGTTCTCTGGCCTCCCTCCTTTCTTTTAGCCCGCCAATAAACGCCATTTCTGGGGCCTGGCTTATGCGCCATGGCTGGCGGACTGAAAGAAGGGATAGAAAAAAAGCAATATATCAAATTGCGCGATTTATGATTGCAGAGTATAATAATTAAAAGGTCGTTTTGTTAAAAAATATAACCGCTCATTACATTCGCTGTAATTCTGCGGAATTAAATAAAAATAAAAATATGAGAGAAGCTACTATTGAAAGAGCGCGTACGGAATGGACGGGGCCTGAGTGGGATGCTGAAAACGCGCCTTCTGTAAAAGAAGATGCCCGTTTAAGAGTGGAATATATTCCGTACAACGAAGCCATAAAGGAATCTAACTGGGAATTGGTTAAAAAAAACCAGCCATTTGACCCGGCAAAACCGTCGCCAGTTTATCCAAAAAGGTTTCAGCTTGAAATTTTTAAAAGATTGGATAGATTGGGAATGGTTAATCAATATGATGATATGTTTTATTATTCTGCGGGAAAATCTATGTTAGATCAGCATGGCGTGGATGGCTGGTTTGAATATAGCGGAGGCCGGGCCGCAGTGGATTGGACGGTAAATGAAGCAAAAAGAGGAGGATATAAATCTATTTTAATTTTTCCTGAGGACGTAGAGATTCCAGAGAAATTTGATAATAAAGTGGAAGAAATTGTTGACGCGCTTTTGGAAGACAAGCGGCAAAAAGCAGCTGCGCGAAAACAAAAATCAAGTTATCGTCCGCTGATTCAACGACGGCTAAAACCAAAATAAAAGTCCCTGCGGGAAAGTCCCGCAAGGACAAGACGAGAGGAACAGCTATAGCCGCAATTCAAGACGATTCAAATTCGTCTTCAATTATGACTCGAAGCTGTTCTTCTCTAGTTGGCGGTTGGGCGGTTCGTTCGGCTTCCGCTTTTATTTGTTGAATCAGGGCATAACCCTGTTCCGGCAAAAGCCATTCAATTTTACAGCCCAGCAATTTTGGAGCGTAGCGCTCAAGATATTTTTTGATTGCCTCTTCGGCAATCTCGGTATCCAGAGCGTCTATGTCTGCTGGGATTATGCAAAAGTGCGCGTCGCGCACAATTGCAAAAGGACTGGCTGTCCTTAGCTTTTCAGCGCGCTCCTTGTTGTGGCCTATCAGCCGGGCAACTTCTTGTTCCCGGTCAATTCGGTTCGCGGTTTTGCTAAACAAAGTTCCGATGTAACAAACACGATTGTCCCCTACGAAAAAAAGATCAATAACCACTCCGGACGAATTTTCGGGAAAAACATAGGGCTTCCCGGAAAAAAAGGTCAGAGACGGTAAAGGATTTTCCGACAATTTGTCTAATAACCTCTGGGTTGGCTGCCAGACAAGGTCATATATCTTGGGGTTTTCGTGACTGTGATGCTCCAGCCAAAGAGTTTTCCAGGCCGTGATAGCCATATCCAAGTTCAACCGTTTGATGTCAAAGGACATTTCATAAACCTTCCTTTCTCTGAAAGTTAAAGAAAAAAGTAAATTAACAATATAATATAAACAGGCAAATGTCAATAGATGATTGCCGGCAAGTAAATTTTTACCGATAATCATCTCTTGAGTATTTTCGCTTAAAGAGATTCGCGCAAGTTGGCCACTTGTCGCGAATAAGAACATGGCCACAGGAGGTCAAAAAATGACCACCATTCAAGCCACCGTCACCGCCGTTTTTGTAAAGAAATTGGCTTCGGTCTCCGACCAGGACCTTAGGGACCTGGTCGCCTCGGCCGAGGCGGCATTAGAGGCCGGCACGGCCACGGACGGCCAGTTAGAGGCCGCCGGCCAAGCCCACGATGAGCTTGGACGGCGGTCCGAGGCCAAGGCCGAGGCGGCCGCTAAGGCCGCCGAGGCGCTGAAAGCCTCGGCCCTCCGGGCCGAGGCCGCGGCCGCCAAGGCCGCCGAAGCCAAGGCGACCCTTCACTTGAAGGGTGCCAAGGCCGTAAAGGCCTTGGAGGCCAAATTGGCCGCCAGGGCCAAGACGGCCCGGCAGGAAGCCGCGGCCGCCTTAGTGGCGGCCGGCGCGGCCAAGTTGGCCGCGGCTGTCCGGGGGGAAATTTCCCCTCAGGAGGCCGTCGGCCTTTTGGCCGCGGCCGAGCAGGAAGCTCGGCCGGTCCGGAGCCCCATGGGCTCCCTGTGGGCCGGCATCCGCGCCGCGTTGGACGCGGCGCGGGCCGAGGCCGCCAGACAGACGACCTACCGTCAACGGGCCTTTCGGGCCCGCACCGGCGGCTCCTTCGGAAAGGGCAGATAGCCCTTTCCGAAGGACAGTTCGACTTTGCTGTCGTAAAATTTCAAAGCCAGCCATTGGCAACATGGCTAATTGTTGCCGAAAGATACAAGAAAGGAGGTTTACTTTCTTGTAGGTTTAAAAAAAATCCTTTGGGCGAGACCCAAAGGTCGGGCTGAGTGTGTGCCGGGAACTAAAACACACCTTTTCTTTTAGCTCATCAAATTAAATTATTGGTGGCCTGAAAGAAGATTGAAAAAATAATTTCAGGAAGCGCGCGGTTAGTGACTTCCTGCTCTTCTTTCAAATCATTAGTTGAATGATGAATATCACAGATTTATTCTTAGTGAGTTCCAGAATAATAATTTTCTTTAGTGGTTTGAAAAAAGGGAAACATTTTTCCTTTTCTGTGTTTGGCAGAAACCAAACAAGGTGACTGACCTGAAACAGCGGAGAAACAAACCATGAGAAAATGGTTTGAATCTTCGGCGGTGGGAGCCGAGCTCAAGTCTGCTTACAAGCAGACGAGGGCTTTACTCATCAACTCCAATAGCGCCTCCGAACATCGGCTCGGAGCCCTGGAGGATTTGGTGGAGCAATTCCTCCGCCTGGCCGAGAACCGGTGCCTCGTATGCGGGGCGCCGATTCACTACTTAGCTGAGGACTCCTGCGAACAGCAGGAGTGCGAAGCCGAGATAGTGAACAGAGAGCTTTATTAGCTCTCTCGGCTAACAGCGGGTTCTCCGTCAGACCGCTGGCCAAGGATGGCGAGTAAGGAGAAAATTTTCTGGTTATAAAAGACCGAATATTCCCGACAGGAAAGCGATTATCCTGAAATCTAATCGCATGGTTAAGGGCTTTGGGAAACAGCCCTGTTAAGCAATAAAGCAGTTTCCCCTTTCTTTCAAATCATTAGTTGAATATCTGAAACGACTTTTATGGTTGATTTCT
>ERZ1292640.154-Hain-H43-02um-R1-154-length-55376-cov-8_pt1 | contig 55376 bp, 42 predicted proteins | sample MGYA00564404_ERZ1292640 | MGnify/ENA primary metagenome ERZ1292640 (study PRJEB36523, sample SAMEA6512636) | groundwater metagenome | collected 2019-01-08 | study: AquaDiva: Metagenomics assemblies of 32 groundwater samples | reverse complement strand
TTTGGCCCCAGCAACGGTGGAAGGGGGCGGAGTGCCAGAGTTGTGCCGTCTCCTAGCGTAAATCTCAGCCGCATGCGCCATGTCTGATACCCTTTTCGTTTCTGCTTCGCTCTTTGCCATCGCCAGCCAACACCGTGGCCACTCCAGCAAACGAGCCGCTTTGCCCCATGCCCAAGCCCATGCGGGCAGATCAAGGCAACAAAATCGCCCGGTAAAAACGCTTGGGTGCGTTTATTGAATCGCCATCGAACCACACAAAAGGACTGCTGGTTAAGGTGATTGTTGTTGCGCTGGTCCACGCGGGCGAATTTGAAAGGCTGTCGGAATACTCAATTCGATAAGAGCGGCCGATCAATCCCGATATTGAAAGTCCAGCGTACATGTCGATATTGAAGGCGGCGGTGGGAACCGGTTCGTAAGAAATCTTCCTGATGCGGTGATTGGAATAATCAGCAGCGAAGAGATTTCCCGATTGGTCAATGGCAATGGCGGGGACACCAAACCTCGCCATTGAGCCTTCTCCGTCAGCATAGCCAGGATTAGTGTACGATCCAGCTAATGCGGTCACACGGCCTTCGGGGGTCACTTTCCGAATAATGCTTTGGTCTGGCACATAAAGATTTCCCAATTCGTCTGCCACCAAAATATTCAGAAATCTCAAAATGGCGTTAGTTCCAATTCCTTCTTGGTAGCCATATTGTCCCACTGTGCCAGCAAATGTCGTAACGTCACCGGCAGGCGTAATTTTCCGAATCAGGTAGTTTCCCGTGTCACCAACAAAGATGTTTCCGGCCGGATCAACTGCTATTCCACGTGGGTAGCCGAATGATGTGAAAATGCCATTACCATTTTGCGCGCCACCATTGCCAGACCCAGCAATGGTTGTCACAATTCCATCTGCACTGATTCTGCGGATTCGATGATTACCTGCATCCGCCACTAATAGGTTTCCTTGAAGGTCAAAGGCCAGGCCACAAGCCAGGTATCCAAACTGCGCATTTGTCCGAGGTCCGTCCAAGTACCCTTGTGCACCTAATCTTCCCGCAAAAGTCGTGACTACACCTTGGGGAGAAATCTGTCGAATGGTACCCCAATCCGGAAAGTAGATATTGTCACTTTTGTCCACAACAAGGTTTAAAGAACCGCCGCCTGCTCCGTAAAATGAGGCGTTAGTTCCGACGCCATCGGCAGAACCCTGTCTGCCCGATCCTGCAAACGTGATAACATCACCATCAGGAGAAATCCTCCGAATCCTGTAGTTGAGCGAATCCCAAACGAAAACATTCCCCTTGCTATCGGCGGTCAGTCCGTCGGGACCATTGAACATTGTTTGCGTTCCCTTTCCATCCAGATAACCAAAGAAGCCTGAACCAGCGATTGTTTGGACAAGAACGTTGGTTTCGTACGTTACGGTTTGAGCCGCCGCCAGGAAAGGCTGGGCCAAGAGCACCACTGCACTTAAGAATGATTTCATTTTCATTTTACATCCAATCGAATAGGTTTGATCGAAGTGCTTCTCCGGTATCCGACCCTAGAGAGCGCCACGGGTGAAGCAAGAGAATTCAACCCCCCATACCCGCGTTCAGCGTGAAGGACAAGCCCCGAAGAGCGCGGCCATCCGAAAAGCAAGAGCCAAAGGAAAACCTGAAACTGCCTCTCGCGCACCGAGTTGACTAAACTGTCCCTATGCAATTCGAGCGCGGCCCATTGAACCGCAGAGACGCGATGGACGCGGAGAGGAATGCAGAAGAGCCAGATCAGATTCGGTCACCGAATGGCGAATGGTTTCCCGCCGACGCCAAACTCAATCTTCTCTGCGTCCGTCGCGTCTCTGCGGTTCTTTCCGGCTACCCTTACTGCATAGAGGCGGGTTAAGCCGGGCCTTCCTCCGGCAGTCACTTTTCTGGCGAGATGGAAGCATCCTTCGGATTACATCCCTGACACCGCAAACACAGCCGGCTTGTTGTTAGTTCCGTAGTTGGTCGGCCTTTTTTCGATGCCAAAAAGTGGAGCAAACCCTTGCAAACATTGGCGATGGTGCGCGATAGTGGGTTCGAACCACTGACCCCTACCGTGTCAAGGTAGTGCTCTTCCACTGAGCTAACCGCGCACAACTCCGCGGCTTTAAAGTGCAAGACCCTCCGCCCCTTGGCAAGCGCAGATTTCGCAATGAAACGTTGAGTCTTTGCCCAACATTCCCAATCATCCCCGTCATGAATACCGCCTCCGTTTATCGCTCCTGTCCTTTGTGCGAACGGGAAGATGGCCGGCCCTGGCTGGCCAAGGGCGCGCTCTTGCTCGAGCAATGCCCCGGATGCTCCATGATCTATGCGAATCCGGTTTCCCAAGAACTGGCCTCGGGCGAGTTTTACGGCCACTTGGCGACTCCGTTTTATCTTTCTCCGGAAAAACTGGAAGGCGATTACGCGCCGGTTCGCTTTGAAAGGGAATTGCGCCTTTTTCGCGCTCATTGCCCGAGGGGGACGGTGCTGGACGTGGGCTGTTCGACGGGCGCGTTCTTATTTCAATTGCGAAGCCGCTTTCCGGACGCCTATGCGGCGGTGGGAAATGACGTGGCGGGTCCAGCCTTGGAATACGCCGCCGGTCGAGGCCTCGCCGTGATCCGGAGTCCGTTCTTGGATTGCGATTTTCAAGGCCGGCAATTTGAGGCGGTGACCTTTTGGGCGGTGCTGGAGCATTTGATGTATCCGCAACGCTTTCTGGACAAAGCTGCCGCCCTCCTGAAGCCGAGAGGTCTCTGTTTCATTCTGGTCCCCAACATGAAGTCACTGGCGGTGAGGTTGTTGGGAGCCAAGTATCGGTATATCCTGCCCCAACACCTCAATTATTTCACGCCGTCAACTCTCCGCCTGCTGGCGGAAAGCGCGGCAGATTTATCGGTTATGGCTGCCGGAAGCACCCATTTCAATCCGCTCGTGATCCTGTCCGATTTTTTCCGCGGTACAGAGGAGGTGCCGGATGAGGATCGGGCCCGGTTGCTCAAGCGCACGACGGCTTACAAGCAAAAGCCGGCCTTGAAACCGCTCAAGCTGTTGCTCAGCGCCATCGAAATGGGGCTGGGCAGCCTGAATCTGGCGGATAATCTGTTTGTGGTGCTGCGCAAAAGAGAAGGCGGGGGCTGAGAGCGTGTGCCGAAATTCCAGACCGTTTGTTCGTCCTCGTTCTCGTCGTCGTCCTCGTCCTCGAAAATGAACCTGAATCCGGCAATTCAAACCGCGAAATACGCCAAATACGCCAAAGGGAAAGGAGTTAAGCTAACCAGGTCGTTCACCCGCTGGGTGAATCGGTCCTCTTCTCCAACCCGTTCTGCTTTCGCGTGTTTCGCGTATTCCGCGGTTCCAACTGCTTTTTCCAGGATGAAAGCAACATCGAGGACGATGCGCGAAATCGTTTTTCCGGACACGCTCTGAGAAAAAGAGCCGCCAGTTTTAAGCTGTTCGCCAAGCGTCTTTCGCAGCATGATGAGGGGCGCACGAAGCGGTTTCCATGCAGTGGGATTGATTAGTCACTGCCTGAATATCATGTCGGAAGAAAAGGCTCACGAACATTACCAGGGCGAAGAGGGAAAGCGGTACCACGAACTGAAACGTTCCATCCCCGAGGCTGCTTATCCGTGGGTCGCCCGGTCGCGCGCGGCCAAGATCGCGCCTTTTGTCCGGGAAGAGGATACGGTGTTCGAGTATGGCGTTGGGTTCGGCTGGAACCTGGGCGAGCTCCGCTGCCGCCGGCGGGTGGGCTTTGATCTGGCCGATTTCCTCGGTCCCATCGTCCGGCAGCATGGCATTGAGTTCATTGAAGAAACACGGTCTTTGTCCGATGGCATGGCCGATGTGGTGGTCTGCCATCACACGCTGGAGCACGTGCTGCATCCGGCGGATGTGCTCCAGGAAATCCGGCGAGTGCTGCGGGCCGGCGGCACGCTGCTCCTGTTTGCGCCTTATGAAAAGGAACGGAGGTACCGGCAGCACCGCGCGGAGGAGCCCAATCATCATTTGTACTCCTGGAACGTGCAGACGCTGGGGAATCTGGTGCTGGAAACTGGCTTCAGACTGGTGGCAGGCCGGATCGCCAAGTTCCGTCTCGACCGGTTCGCGGCGGTCTGGGCCTGCCGGCTGCGATTGGGCGAGCCGGGGTTCCGCTGCATCCGGGGCGTTGGCTTGGCCTTGCAGCCTGAATATGAGGTTCGGATCGTGGCGAGCAAGCCGTAGCCCGCATTCTTCCCAAAGCGGCGGAGCCGCCACCAAATCCAGTCAAAAAGATTGAGTCAAAAATATTCTGACCCCAATTTTCTTGACCTTAACCGGCTTCCAGAAATCCTTCTTCCTTTCGAAAAGGGTATGAGTATAGCGTGTGCGATTCCCTTTCTGTAGCGCAGGTTTCCAACCTGCTGTGTCGCGGGTTTCCAACCCGCCGGTGCGCAAGCGATTCGAGGCGCGCCGAGTTGGGGGGGTGCTGCCGATTAGAAATCGGCGATACAGCAGCAAATCACCCGCCTGCCTGGCGGGGTCATGAGGAATATAACTTTCAAGTGGTTGAAATTACATACTGAGCAGGCCGCAGGATGGACTACGGAATGCATAGCCACAAAAAGGCACAAGAAGACGCAAAAGCCCCGACTCTTGCGCTTTTTGCGCTTTCTTGCGGCAATTCCGGAAAGGGAAAGGTGTCTTCTATCCTGCGGCCTGAGCAGTATGTTGCATAGGAGTTTCTTGAGAGGTTGGAAACCTGCGCCACGGCGGTTCGCACCGAACACATACGGAAAAGGGAAGGTCAACCAGGGACCACTCGCTGAATTTGCGGTATTTGTCCATTGACGAGCCGCGAGCAACTGGGGATTTTAAGGCTCGATTTATGTCTAAAATTCAACGCGCTCTCCTTTCGGTCTATGACAAGACCGGACTCATTCCCTTTGCGGAAACCTTGGTGGCGGCAGGTGTGGAATTGATTTCCACGGGCGGCACAGCCTCAACCTTGCGTGCGAAGGGCCTGCCGGTCAAAGATTTGAGTGAGCATACCGGATTCCCAGAGATGCTGGATGGCCGGGTCAAAACGCTGCATCCCAAAGTGCATGGCGGCTTGCTCTATCGCCGAGACGATCCCGCGCATGAAGCGGCCGTGCGACAACACGGCATCGAGCCGATTGATCTTGTGGTAGTGAATCTTTATCCCTTCGAACAGACGGTGGCCAAGCCCAACGTGACGCTGTCGGAAGCCATTGAGAACATTGACATTGGCGGGCCTTCCATGCTGCGCAGCGCCGCCAAGAACCATCAAAGCGTCACAGTGGTGGTGGACCCGGCCGATTACGCGGCAGTGAGCGCGCAAATCCGGGCGACCGGCAACACGACTCTGGAGCTCCGGCGGCAACTGGCCGCGCGCGTCTTTGCCCGCACGGCCGCCTACGACGCCGCCATTGCCGGTTACTTGCAGACGGTGTTCGGCACTGCTCCCGGTCAACCGTCCGGCGCCCTGCCTGCCACCCTTTGCCTGTCGGCGCCGCAAGCGCAGCCGCTGCGTTACGGTGAGAATCCGCATCAACGCGCCGCGCTCTACGGGAAATTCAGCGAGTATTTTCAGCAGCTCCATGGCAAGGAACTCTCGTATAACAACATTCTTGATCTGACGGCGGCGGCCAATTTGATCACCGAGTTCGCGGGCGAAACCCCGACCTTGGCCATCCTGAAGCACACGAACCCTTGCGGGGTGGGCCAGGGAGAGAACTTGCGGGAAGCGTGGGACAAAGCCTTCGCCACGGACCAGCAGGCTCCCTTTGGCGGCATTATCGTGGTCAATCAACCGCTCGATTTGCCTTGCGCGGAGGCCATTTCCGAAATCTTCAGCGAAGTGATCGTGGCGCCGGAGTTCAGGCCGGAAGCTTTGGCCCTGCTGCAAAAGAAAAAGAATCTGCGTCTGCTCAAGGTCCTGAAGAATCCTTGGATGGCTGCGCCCGTGGATCTCCGCAGCGTCGGGGCCGAATCGTTTCTGCTGCAAGAACGCGATCTCAAGACCACGAGCGCGGACGATTTGAAAGTAGTCACGCAACGAAAGCCGACCGACGAGGAAATGCGGGCGCTCTTGTTCGGCTGGCGCGTGGTCAAGCACGTCAAATCCAACGCGATTGTCTATGCCGGCCCGGATCGAACGCTCGGCATTGGTGCCGGCCAAATGAGCCGCGTGGACGCGAGCCGCCTTGCAGTTGGGAAGGCGGGCGAGGCGGGTTTGTCGCTCCGGGGAAGCGCCGTTTGCAGCGACGCCTTTTTTCCTTTCCCGGACGGCCTCATCGCCGCGGCCGAGGCAGGAGCGACAGCAGCCATTCAACCGGGCGGCTCGGTGCGCGACGCGGAAGTGATTGCCGCCGCGGATTCGCGCCAGGTGGCGATGGTCTTCACAGGCGTGCGGCATTTTCGGCATTGATCGCCTGGCGGGCGGGCGGGCATGAAGCCCTCGATTTTAATTGTGTCGCCCCTTTACCCGCCGGCCCGAGGCGGGGTGGCCGATCATACGCACCGATTGGCTCAGGAGTTGTCGGCTCAAGCCGGCGTTTCCGTTCTGACTTCGCTGGGAACGACCGGCGACGAGCCTGTCCGGGTTTGTCCGCTCATTCGAGATTGGAGCAACGCCCCTGAACTGTTGGGCATTTTGAGTGAGACGGCCGCTCAGTCGGCCATTCTCTGGCAGTACGTGCCGCACATGTATGGCCGGGGGGGAGTGAACCTGGCCCTGCCGAAAGTGATGGCTGCCTTGCACAAACAGGGACGGAGGCAAATTGTGATTGTCCATGAGATCGCCGCGCCTTTTTCACCCTGGCCGCACCGTCTCTGGTACGCGCTGGCCCACCGCTGGCAGTGGCGGCGGATTCTGCAGGAGGCGGACGCGATTGGAATTTCCACCGAGGCCTGGCTGGAGGAATGGACCCGGCGCACCCCACAGTTCCGCAAGAAGTTCCGGCTGCTGCCATCGCCTTCGAGCATTCCAATTGCTTCGGTTGCCTCCGACCATCGTCAAACATGGCGACGCCGGCATGGTCTCCCGACCGCCGCACGGATGCTGCTTTACTTCGGAAGCCTTAACCCATCGAAACAGTTCTCCTGGGTTTTGACGGCCTGGCAACAAGCCCAGGCCGCAGAGGTTCCCGTGGCTTTGGTGATCGTGGGCGATCACTCCAAAGAGAGCGTGCCTCGAGGGCTGTCGAACCTATTCAAGGACCTTGGTTATTTGGCGGCGGAAGAGGTCTCAGCCGCCCTGCAGGCCGCGGACGTCCTGGCCTTGCCTTTTATCGACGGGGTGTCCGAGCGGCGAACCTCGTTCATGGCAGGGTTGAATCATGGATGCGCCATCGTGACTACGGTGGGTCATAACACAGGGCCAACCCTTCGACAGGCGGATTTCTTTGCCATCCCAAAGAAACCGGAGAGGGGCGCTTTCGCCGCGCGCGTGGCCGCTTTGCTGGCCGACGAACCGCAACGGATCCAGCTTGGCCGCAGGGCACAGAGCGCCTACGAACTCGGTTATTCCTGGCCGGTGCTGATCTCTCGGCTGGCCGAGTGCGCATGAATCCTTTGGTGACCATTGCCATCCCGACTTACAGCCGGGTTCATTATCTGAAGGAAGCCGTCGCCTCGGCGCTGGCGCAGACGCACGACCCGATTGAAGTGCTGATTGGCGATGATGGCCGGACGGAGAGCATCCTGGAATGGGGCCGCGCTCTGGCCCTCCAGGATCGGCGCGTTCGGTACCAGCGCAATGAACGCAACCTCGGCTTGAGCGGCAATTTCAACGCCCTGGCGGAGGCCGCGCAGGGGGAATTCATTGTCATTATCGGCGATGACGACCGCCTCTGGCCCGAGTTCGTGAGCACGATGCTGGCGGCGGTGGAGCCGGGCACCCACGTGGCCTTCTGCAACCATTACCTGATTGACAGCCAGGGCGCGCGGTTGGAAGCGGAAAGCCGCGAGCACACACGGCGGTACCATCGGGATCAGCTTCGGGCGGGATGGGTGGCCCACCCGTGCCAGTGCGCCTGGCAGAACTCCGTGCCGATGACGACCGCGTTGCTGCGCACGGCGGACGTGCGGCGGCTGCGGTTCCAGGAGGAACTGAACACCCCGGACATTGAATTCTTTATCCGATTGGCTCAGGAGGGAGCGCGGTTCGTTTTTGTCCCTGAGTATTTGGCGGAATACCGCGTTCATCCCGGCTCGGCCACCGGAACGGGCTTGCGCAGCGAAGAACTGGCGGAGCGGTTGCTGCCCATCCAGGTCACGCCGGAGCTTGAGCCTTACAAACGCGATTTCCTGGGACCGGTTTTGGTGAACTCGGTGACGCGATGCCTGCTGCGGGGAGAGCGTACCCGGGCCGGAAAGTTCCTGGCGAGCGCCTATTATCCGCAGCCGCGCTGGCGGCACGCCGCCGGGCTGGTGCAGAGCGTGTGCTTGATGTTGCCGAGTTTTGTGGGGAGGCCTTTGTTCACCGCCGCTCATCGAATCAAGGCGGCGTTGAAATGGTGACCTGCTTTTCGCTTTTTGCTGTTTGCAGGCGATCAAACTCGGCTAAAGTTTTGGCGCTTGAAACGCGTCGTCATCATCGGAGCGGGTATTGTGGGATTGGCTGTTGCCTTCAAATTGCAGCGGCGGTTCCCTAAGTGCGCTATCACGCTGCTGGAAAAGGAGAGCGCGGCCGGCCGGCATCAGAGCACGCACAATAGCGGCGTCCTCCACGCCGGCTTGTACTATCGGCCCGGCTCGGCCAAAGCCCGGCTGGCGGTCAATGGCATCCGGCAAATGATCGAGTTCTGCCAGAACCACCACCTGCCCCACGAAGTCTGCGGCAAACTGGTCGTGGCTACCGAAGAACGCGAAGTGCCTCGACTGAAAAGTCTTTTTGAGCGCGGCACCCAAAATGGTTTGCGCGGGCTGCGGTGGCTGAACCGCGCCGAGATGCTGTCCATCGAACCCCACGCCGGTGGCCTGGAAGCCATTCACGTTCCCGAGGAAGGCATTGTTGATTACGAGGCTATCTGCCAGAAATTGCAGGAGCAAATCCAGGAGGGAAACGGGAAAATCGTCACCCGAGCGAAAGTCATTCGCTTGCAGGAGTCCAGCCAGGAATGGGTGATCGAGACTGCAGCCGGCGAGTTCGAGGCGGATTTTCTAATCAATTGCGCGGGATTGCATTGCGATCGGATCGCCGGCTTGGCCGGTGAGAAGCCGCGGCTGCGCATCGTTCCGTTTCGGGGTGAGTATTACAAAATCAAACCGGAGCGGAGTTATTTGGTGCGGAGCCTGATTTATCCGGTGCCGGACCCGGAGTTTCCTTTTCTGGGCGTCCATTTCACCCGCTTGATTCACGGCGGAATTGAAGCGGGACCCAACGCCGTACTGGCCTTGGCCCGCGAGGGATACACGAAGTTTCACATTAACCCGCGCGATCTGTGGGACAGCCTCTCCTATCCCGGGCTGTGGTCCTTTGTTTGGCAGCACTGGAGTATGTGCTGGTTTGAATTGCGCCGGTCGTGCAGCCGGGAATTGTTTTGCCGTTCTTTGCAGAAGCTGGTCCCGGAAATCCGCCCTGAAGATTTGGAAACCGGCGGCGCGGGCGTGCGCGCCCAGGCGATTTTCCCGGATGGCAAGCTGGTCGATGACTTCAGTTTCGTCGAAAAAGAGAATGCGCTGCACGTCCTGAATGCCCCCAGCCCGGCGGCCACGGCCTCGCTGGCCATTGGCGATGAGATTGCCGCCAAAGTCGCCGGCCGGTGGACTTAGAGAAATCGCGCCCTGGTATGGCATGAAGGAAATCTGTCTGGGCATCGGTGAATGGGCGTGGCAGGAGCAGAGCTTGAATCGTGCAGATGTTGAGGACTGTTCGAACAGAGCAGGATAGTGCCTGCGGAGGCAGACACACGCCCCGATTGACGCCCGCCCGCCCATGTCCTACGGTAACTTTGATGCAGCAAGAGTCGATCGGAAACGCGATCAGAAACGCCAGCACCACGGCCAGTCCTGAGGTTGGATTGCAGGCAGCCTACCTTGAATTATTAAAGAAATGCCTCACCTTTGCTTTGTGGGAGGCTCGCGATGGTTCGATGATAGGCCGCTCTGCAAGATGGAAAGCGAGAATAAAGCAAATGCTTGGTCTGGTGTCACAAGATCCGTCAGCCAGCCGTATTCAACAGGAATTGCGCAATGATGGATTGGATTGGCCGGTGCTGGCCCACACCATGATCGGCATGAAGCGTCTGAATAATGTGCAGTTCTGCGTCGAGGAGGTATTGCGGCGCGGAGTGCCTGGCGATCTAATTGAAACCGGTGTCTGGCGGGGCGGGGCCACTATTCTCATGCGTGGGATCTTGAAGGCTTACGGCGTGAAAGACCGCTGCGTTTGGGTGGCTGACTCCTTCGAGGGCTTGCCCCCGCCCGATACGGAGAAGTATCCCGCTGACAGCAAAGACATTCATCATACCTTTAAACCATTGGCGGTTTCAGCGGAGGAAGTGCGCGCCAATTTTGAAGCGTACGGGTTGCTTGATGACCAGGTCTGCTTCTTGAAAGGCTGGTTCAAGGACACTCTTCCCGCTGCGCCCATCCAACAGTTGGCCGTGGTCCGATTGGATGGGGACATGTATGAATCCACTATGGACGGCTTAACGCACTTGTATCCCAAGCTTTCGGCAGGCGGGTACCTGATTGTGGACGACTACGGCGCGCTGGCAGGCTGCCGTAAGGCGGTGGAGGATTATCGGCAAACGCACCGAATCACTGAACCGATCCAGTCAATCGGTTCTGGTGGCGGCGCCTTCTGGCAGAAAGTCAGGTGACATTGCCGGAATCGTTGTTTGTTAAAGAGATCGTGATCCTGCTTCGGACGACCTCGGTGTCAAAGCTAAAGCGCAGTCACAACCCTCGGCAGCCCTTGCAGCACCGTCAAATAATGCTCGCGAAATGACACCAGGCCGGAGGCGCCCACATTGCCGTCTCCGTCCGCGTCCAGAGCGGCGCTGTCATTGGGACTGCGCCCGCGTTTGTTTGATACGCTTTGTTGAAGCCCTTCAGGTCCAGGAAATCGACGTCCCGATCGCCGTCGATGTCGCCAAAATAACGGAAGACCAGCGAGCCGCTGCCCAGGCCGTCGGTGCTGCGCGTCAGCGCGTTGCCAGCCGTATTGTTTGCTTGTCCGCTTTGCCGGTGAGGTCATATTGGAATTGGAGCGCCCAGCCCGCCAAAAGGGCCCGTCTTCTCTCCCGTGGCGATGGGCGAACTGGCCGGCATTTTGAAGGTCAGATCGCAGGTCACTTCCTCGCGCCCAATCTGGTAGTAACCTTCGCCTCGTGGAATGAACTCGATCCTTCCACGCTTCGGCCGCCAGACGCGCAACGCGACCAAGTTCCTCGCGACGGAAAACCTGGAGCATCTTGAGCGGGACGAGAAATGGCTCGCCCGCGCGACCGGCGCCCTTGCCAACCTATTGGAAGAAGACCATCGTCCGCAATGCGGCCGGCTGAAATGGCCCCGCGCATCGGGGTGAAACACGCCGACCGGCGCCGAAGTGTTGAAAGTCACTCGCCGACGCGCAGCATGCGTACAAAGTTCGCTTCAACGACGCCGCACAGGGTCCGCATCATGAAACAAATCCCGCCCAGTTGATTATCGTTTGTCGAAGTGCCTGGTGCGATGCAACTCGAACCGAGCAGGTTTTTCTCCCGTCATCTCGATTTTTACGCCCAGGTACCCCCCGTCTTGTAACAACTCAATCCCTGCCAGCGCAGGGCAAAGCAGCACGTTGAACGGACGCCAATGTTTCGCTTCGTGAAGGGCCAGGCTCATCCGCCGAACCGAATTTCCTAAGAAGGTCAACGGAGGCATTCCGGCAAGCAACCGGCTCTTCCAAAGGATCAAGCTGGTGTGCAAATGGCCAATGATCGTTTTTTCCACCTGCCTGATTTTGTTTCTCACCACCTCTTCCTGCCAGAGAAACGGCAAAGCGGTGGGATCGTGACAAAAAAGCAACACGCGGTCAGATGACCTCAATTCAGCGAAACTCCGGCGAATTTCGCTGAGATGCAATTGCCGCAAGGCTTGCCATTCGTCGCGTTCATCCGGCAAGGTCTCAGGCTCGTACACGGGCAAGGCCACCAGAGACGACGTGATTCCCAGCAACGCATAATTCCCGATGCTCACCTTCCAGAATGGACGGAGTTCGAGCTCTTCTTGAGCGCGGCGCCAACTGGCCAGGCGCATGCCGCCTTGTCCGCCGACCAGGCTCATTTTGCCCAATTCGTGGTCGCCGATCGTCGCATGGAATTTAGCCCCAAATCGGCGGCGCAGCCTGGCCAAACACTCCCGAGCACTAGCGCAGGCGGCAGGATCGCTGACTCCAACAAAGGCTGTATCACACGAATAATCCCCATTCGCGACAACGAAATCAGGGGTTTCGGGATGCTGAAGAACGCAGTCCAACAAGTGATTATGCGCAAAAGGGTCCCGCATCCAAATATAACGCCGATAAAATGTGACCAGCCATCGCAACCAGAGATTGCGGATGGCGTTGAGTTCATAATTGCGCCGTTGTCTTTCTTCGTCGCCGGCGAAATGAATATCGCTGACAATCAGAATAGAGCGGCAATCTGACATGGCATCCGGCAAAGGCGGTTTTGCGCTCAGGCTGCGTGAGTCCAGCGGGATAGCATTCCTGGCCCGGTCTAAAAATGATAACCTACGGACGAAGTGAGAGCGTAATTGAAGAAGCGATACTCTCCATCAGCAGTCACCGGCCCGCCGGTCACATTGCCGCTCACCGTTCTCCACGGCCCGGTGATAAGCTGTCCGACCAATGCCCAGTTCCAGCGTTCTCCCTTATGGCCTCCGCCAAAACTGATAACGTGCAGGGTGGTGTCCGGAACGACGGGATTGAAATTCCGGTCAGGGACTGAGTTTTCACTCAAAAAATAACCTGCGCTCACGAAATAACCCCTCGCCAGATAGCGCGTCGCGCCAATCTCGTACAAGAAGCTGCCGCGCCAATTCAGTTGAAACGCAGGAAGCGGCGTGGCGCTTTGAAACGTGAGCGCATCGACGGTGTCCCAGTCCGTCCAATCAATGTTGAATTCAATGTTCCATTTTTCCGTCGGGCGGTAGGAGATGCCTCCGATGATGAATTGTGGGAAATCAGTGCTAGCATGGGTCTCTTCATATGGGAGAGGTGGCGCGGATTTGCCGCCGAATTCGATGCGGGTAGGACTGTGATAACTCACCCCGAAGGCCAGCTTGGGATGTGGTTGCCAGCGCGCGCCCAACTTGAATCCAAAGTCGATATCATCCCCCTTAAACTTAAACTCATCCCCGGGGGGGGCGAGTCCTTGCCTCAGTTTAAGCTGGGCGTAGTTCAAAGTGGGGCCAGCCGCCAGCGAGAGTGTCGGATGGATCTGCCAGGCTACGACCGGGTTCAAGGTCACATACATCAGCCGGCCTTCGATGATCAGCGTGCGCAAAGGGGAATTCTCCGGCCACTCAATCCCCAGGCCGTAAGGGGCGTACATCCCCACGCCATAGGATAAAGAACTGTTGGTCGGTGAAATCGTGTAATAAAACTGGGGCACCGGTTGCAGCTCGTATTTCGACTTCGTTTCCGCGCCGGTGGCACGGTTTCGATAGCGCGAATTGACGGAAATCACATGCATGCCCATCTGGAAGTTCTGGCCTTCCAATTGGGTGATGCCGGCCGGGTTATAGTAAATCGCGGAGGGATTGTCGGCGCTGGCCACAAAGGCGTTGCCGCGCGCAATCGCTTCCGCGTCCTGATTCGGTATGCGCAGGCCCAATCCATGCAGAGAGACGGGCCAACCCACAGCCAGAGCAAGACAGAGGAAAGAACAGATTTCTTTGACGATTCGTGGAGTGCGCATGTGGGCATCTTTCTTGCAGATCGCATTCTGTAAAGAAAAATCCTTCGTTCCTGGAGCATTTAATAGACTTGAAGGAAATCGCAAATCGGCTTTTGATGCACGGGACGTTCTTATGTCATTGCATCCACAGATTCTGGAGAAATTGAGGGCCATCGTGCAGCCTCAAAGCGTTCTGACCGCCCCGGAAGACTTGATCCCGTATTCTTTCGACGGCACGGCCGCCCTGCGGCAAATGCCCGGTTGCGTTATCTTCACCCATAGCACCGGCCAAGTGGTTGCTGTTTTGAAACTCGCCAACGAAACCAAAACTGCTGTTGTCCCGCGCGGCTCCGGCACCGGCCTGAGCGGCGGCAGCTTGCCCAGCCCGGATTGTATCGTCCTTTGCACTGTCAAAATGGACAAAATCCTCGAACTCGACCGCGCCAACCTGACGATGCTGGTCGAACCCGGTGTGACGACCGCGGCCATCGCCGACGCGGCCGCTGGCGCAGGACTGTTTTATCCGCCGGATCCGGGCTCCATGAAGATCTCCACGATCGGCGGCAACGTGGCGGAAAACTCGGGCGGCTTGCGCGGTCTCAAATACGGCGTGACCCGCAATTATGTCATGGGTCTGGAAGTGGTCCTGCCCGCCGGTGAAGTGATGCAGTTGGGCAACAAATGCGTGAAGGATGTAGCCGGGTACTCGCTCAAGGATGTCTTCATTGGTTCGGAAGGCACCCTGGGCGTCATCACCAAGGTGTTGCTCCGGCTCATTCCTAAACCGGCCACCAAGAAAACCATGGTCGCCACGTTCGCGCAAATGGACCAGGCTGCCGAAACCGTCTCGGCCATCATTGCCGCGCAAATCATTCCCTGCACGCTGGAGTTCCTCGACCGCATGACCATTCATTGCGTCGAGGATTATGCCAAAATCGGCCTGCCCCTGGATTGCGAAGCGCTGCTCCTCATGGAAACCGATGGCCATCCGGCCGTCGTCGCCGAAGAAGCGGCGCAGATGGAAAGCATCTGCCGCGAACGCGGTTGTCTTGAAGTCCGCGTCGCGAAGGATGACGCGGAGGCTGCCAAACTCGCCGACGCACGGCGCACGGCCTTTTCGGCGCTCGCGCGCGTCTCGCCCACGACGATACTCGAAGATGCCACCGTGCCGCGCAGTGAATTGGCCAGGATGATCCGTTTTGTCGAAGCCATAGCCCGGAAGTACCGGCTTCGCATCGGCACCTTTGGCCACATGGGCGATGGCAACCTGCATCCAACCTTCCTGACGGACGAGCGCAACCAAGAAGAAATGCATCGCGTCGAAGAAGCGTTCAAGGAAATCTTTGCTGAAGCCATCCGCCTGGGCGGCACCATCACCGGCGAGCACGGCATCGGCCTAGCCAAGAAGTCCTTCCTCCCCCAATTTGCCGGTGACGCTCAAATGCGCGTTATGCGCGAACTCCGCCGCATACTCGATCCCAACGGCATTTTAAATCCAGGGAAGATGTTCGATTGAATCCTGGTTGATGAAAACCGCTCACTCCCATTTGAAGGACCTGGATTACTCCGTGGTGCAACAATGCATGCACTGCGGCCTTTGCCTGCCGACCTGCCCGACCTACGACGCCACTAAAATCGAGCGCCACAGCCCGCGCGGGCGCATCTCGCTCATGCGGGCCATTGCCGACGGCCAGCTTGCTGCGACCCGGACCTTCGCCGACGAAATGTACTTTTGCCTCGGCTGCCTGGCTTGCATGACCGCTTGTCCCGCCGGCGTGAATTACGCGGAGCTGTTCGAACACGCCCGCGCCGAAGCTGAACAAAGCGGAGTGCTGGATTCGCCCAAGCGCAGTCTCATCCGCTCTTTCACCTTGAGTTGGCTCTTCATGGATATGAACCGCCTGCAACTGGTTGGCTTGGCCATGCGTCTCTACCAGCAGCTCGGTCTCCAGACGCTGCTGCGCCGGAGCGGCATTTTGAAACTGGTGCCGCAACGCTTGCGCGAACTTGAAGCCACGACGCCCGTCATTCAGCCCAAATTCTCCGCAGACCTGATTGCGCCAGTCACGTCCCCCTTCGGTCCCAGGAAATACCGTGTGGTCATGCTCGTTGGCTGCGCCCAGGATTTGATTTTCAGCGATGTCAACCTCGATACGGTGGAAGTGCTGGCGCGCAACGGCTGTGAAGTGGTCACGCCGCCCGAACAACTCTGCTGCGGCTCGATCCATGCCCACAACGGCGAATGGGAATTGGCCCGGCAACTGGCGCGCAAACAGATCGACCAATTCCCGCCGGAACAATTCGACGCCATTATCAGCAATGCCGGCGGGTGCGGTTCCCATTTGAAGCACTACGCCAAACTGCTGGCGGACGATCCGGCCTATCATTCCCGGGCCGAGCTGTGGGACCAAAAGCTGAAGGATATCCACGAGTGGCTCGTGCAGATCGGCATCCAACCCCCACCCAACGGCACGCCGCCGCTGACGGTCACTTACCACGAGTCCTGCCACCTGTGCCATGGCCAGAAGATCACCACGCAGCCGCGCCAGCTCTTGGGCGCGATTCCCAATTTGAAGCTGGTGGAATTGCCGGAAAGCGCCTGGTGCTGCGGCAGCGCCGGCATCTACAACATCATCCAGCCGGCCATGGCCAATGAACTTCTGGATCGAAAATTAAAGCATATCCAATCGACCCAGGCCACGGTCGTCGCGACAGGAAATCCCGGGTGTTTGCTGCAAATCATTAACGGCGCCCAGCACTGCGGCATGCCGCTGCGTGTGGTCCACCCGGTGACGTTGTTGGCGGAAGCGTATCGGCGGGAACAGAACTGCTTAGACCTCGCACCTTATGCGTACCAAATCTCAGATCATTTCACTCCTGACTGACCCCGGCATCATTGCGGTGGTCCGCGCCCAGAAACCTGAACAAGTCCTTCCTTTATCGGAAGCGCTCCTGGCCGGCGGCGTCATTGCGGTCGAAATCACCATGACGACTCCCAACGCCATCGCTGCGATTCGTGAAGCCAGCCAACAAATCGGCGAGCGCGGGTTGATTGGAGTGGGCACAGTGCTGGATGCACCCACGTGCCGCCTGGCCATCGCAGCGGGAGCCGAATTTGTCGTCACACCGATCATGCGTCCGGAGATTGCCAGCGCCGCCCACGCGGCGGATCGGGTCGTCATGCTCGGAGCCTATACGCCGACCGAGGCCCAGTTGGCTTACGAGGCGGGCGCCGACTTCATCAAAATCTTCCCGGCGGACGGTTTGGGGCCGGCTTACATCAAAGCCCTGCGCGCGCCGCTGCCGCACTTGCGCATCGTGCCGACCGGCGGAGTGGACTTGAACACCGCCGCGGCCTTCCTTAAAGCCGGTTGCGCGGCCCTGGGAGTCGGGTCCTCACTGGTTTCGGCCAGGATACTGCAAGAATCGAACTGGCCGGAGCTGACGCGGCTGGCGCGCCAGTTTGTTGAAGTGGTTCGGCAAGCGAGGGCGGCTTAGCACTACAGCGACATTTCGGCCGCAAAGCTCGAAGCGGGCGCTTCGTCTTCGTTTCCGTAGCAGCGGACGTGAGTCCGCTCTAACTTTCCGCCGGCGAATAACTGAGCGGACTCACGTCCGCTGCTACGGGTCAGGAAGTGTCGCTGTAGTGTTAGAGCCTGTTTGAAAACCCCACCAAAACGCCGCGTGAGGGCACGCGGCCTACAGGAAACAACCGAAACCGCCCTCTGTTGTAGGCCCGGTCCCCTGACCGGGCAGGTTTTCAAACAGGCTCTTAGGAATTACTCATTAATGTGAACCACTTTGGCCGGGGGAAAGCCGTTGAACCAAGTGGCGGAAGCATTGCTGTAAGCGCCGATATTCTCGGCATAGACCAGGTCTTCGATTTCCAGGTCCGGCAGTTCCTCGGATTGGGAGATGGTGTCCAACCCGTCGCAAGTCTGGCCAAAGACGGCACAGATTTCGGTTTTGCCCTTGTTGAAGGCCTTGAGGTGGTACTGGCAGTGGTCGAAGATGATGCCGGAAAAAGTGTGATAGACGCTGTCGTCAATGAAGTAACAGGTTTTCCCGTCGCGCACGGCCTTGCCGATGATGCGCGCGAGGGACGTGGCGGCAGTGGCCACAAGGAAACGGCCCGGCTCGGCCAGGATTTGGATGTCTTTCGGGAAAAGGCGGTCAACCTCGGCGTTGATCTTTTTCGCCAAAACTCTGAAAGGTTTGACGTGCCGGTCGTAGGGCGCGGGGAAGCCACCGCCGATATCGAGGATTTTGATTTCATGGCCGCGTGATGTGGCTTCCTTCATCACCGCTGCCGCCATATTGAGCGCCTGGACGAAGTTCTCGAAATTGGTGCATTGGCTGCCGACGTGGAAGCTGAGGCCCTCCACCACCAGGCCCATGCGGAAGGCCTCGGCAATGAGGTCCACCGCTTCGCCGGGATCACAGCCGAACTTGGAGGACAGTTCCACCATGGAACCGGTGTTGGGCACGCGCAGACGCAACACCACCCCGGCGTGGGGCGCGTATTGTTTGATTTTTCGCAGTTCGTTGAGGTTGTCGTAAGTCACGAGCGGCTTGTATCGGTCCAGGGCCTGGAGCGTTTCCTTGGGCTTGGTCGGATTGGCGTAAATGATTTTGTCCCAGATGAAATCCTGCTGTTCTTTGGGTGGAAGATGTTTGACGAACTCATACACCAGCATGAACTCGGGCAGCGAAGCCACGTCGAAACTGGCCCCCGCCTGGTGCAGCGTGCGGATGATGGCGGGGTCAGGATTCGCTTTCACGGCGTAATAAGCCTGGACCTTGGGCAGATGCGTTTTGAAGTCGGCGTAATTGCGGCGGATGACGTGGTGATCGATCACGACTACGGGCGTGCCGTGTTGTTTGGCGAGGGCTCGGAGTTGCTTTGTGGTCATGGCAATTCAAATTTTGCTGCCCGGCCTTTAGGCGGTTTCAACCTTCCGCACAAGTCAAAACTCATTCTTTTGCCGGGGTGGACAATTCTTTTGTGGCATGCCGTCCGCCCTTTGACCTCCCTGCTTGTCACAAGCGATTCATTCGTCCTATTCTTTAAACCGATGCGCGAATTATTCCCTGGCAAGTTGGAAGCCCTGGCCGCCCAAGCCAGGCGGCTGCTGACCGCCGGCTTCGGACAGGAAGAACCGGAGGAGGCAACCAAAAGCCAGCTCATCGAACCGCTGCTGGAAGCGCTCGGTTACGAGCGGAAACACCAGGCTCGTGAATTCAAGATCCTGGGTGACTCCGTTGACTACTGCCTGCGGAACGCCGACCGCCCGCTCCTCTTCCTCGAAGCCAAGAGCCTGCACGATTGTCCCGACCGCAGCCTGTTCGACAAACACCGTGAGCAAGTCCAGAAATACCTCCGACACTACCGTATCAGCCCGGAGCAGGTGAAAATGGAGCAGCCGGTCACCTGGCTCGTGCTCACCAACTTCGCGCAATGGCATTTTATCCGCGTCACCGATGAGCAGCCCGCCTTCAGCTTCGATCTCAAAGACCTCCTCGCGCGGCGGGACGAACTCTGGGACCTCCTCGCCCGCGAAAACGTCGAAGCCGGGCGCATCGAAGAACTTTACGACCAGCAGCGCCAGGCCGGACTCGATCAGCAATTCCTTACCGACCTGAAGCGGTGGCGGCTCATCCTCGCCAACGCCTTTGCCCTGCGCACGCCCGTGCTCGCCGGCGATCTGCCGCGACTTACGCTCGTCAGCCAGCAACTGCTCGATCGCCTCATCTTCACCCGCATGTTGGAGACGTGGCGGCTGACGGAGTGGAACAAACTCGCCCGCGCCTTCGTCAGCTACGACACCTTCTTCGGCAATCAAGACTCGCCGAAACCGTTCGCCGAGTTCCTCCGCGAGTCGCTGTTCGCCGAGATCAAGGACAACTTCAACACCGAGCTGTTTGAGCAACCGCTCCTGTGCGACGGACTGCCGATTGACAATCAAGCCATCGCCATCGTCATCGGCCACGAACCGCTTGCGCCGGAAGTCGCCGCGCAGTGCGGCCTCGCCGGCGGTCAGGGTGAAGCCTTCGCCTTCCGCCACCTTTACAGCTACGACTTCAGCCGGATGTCCCACGACATCATGGGCAGTGTCTATGAACGGTTTCTCGCCCACCGACTCCTGCGCGACGGCGGACGCATCGTCATCGAGGACACCGACGAACTGCGGAAGAAGGAAGGCATCTATTACACGCCGCAATACATCATGGACTACCTCGTCGAGCAAACCGTCGGCCAGTGCGTCAAGCCGGTGCTCGACGCTGCGTTGCGGCTGGTCGAGGAAAAGAAATTCTCCGCCGCCGCCGCCAAAATCCGCGAGCTGTCTCAGATCAAAGTGCTCGATCCCGCGATGGGCTCCGGCTCGTTCCTGCTGCGGGCCTTCGATTTCATCGTGGCCGCCTACGAGCGCTACAACGCCGCCACCCGCGCTCAGAAAAACGGCCTCCGCGCCGCGGGCGAACTGCATGACGCTCCCCCCAGCCTGTTCGACCTCGATGCGGAAATCCCGGAGGAGATTTTCGACGTCGCCACCCGCGTGCTGCTCGACAACATCTTCGGCGTGGACCTCGACCCGCAGGCGGTCGAATTGGCGCGGATGAGCCTGTGGCTGCGCGTGCTGGAACGCGACCGCTATCGCTTCCGCGACCAAGTGCGAAGCCACCGCCGCAGCAAGCGGGCCGTGAAGTTGCTGCCCGGCCTCAAGAACAACCTCAAACGCGGCAATTCGCTCATTGCCGATGCCTCCGTGGCCGGCGAAGCGGCTTTCGACTGGCCGAAAGAATTTCCATCGGCGATGCAGCTCGGCGGCTTCGATTGTGTCATCGGCAACCCGCCGTATGAGCGCATTCAGACAATGACCGGCAACTCGCCAGCGGTGGTGGAATTTCTGAAAGCAAACTATCGCTCCGCCAGCAGCGGCAACTTCGACATCTTCGTCTGTTTCATCGAACGCGGCCTGCAACTGCTGCGGGCCGGCGGGCACTTCGGATACATCTGCCCGCACAAATTCTTCCAGGCCGAGTATGGACGCGAAGTGCGGAAGTTGCTGACGGAAGGCCGCCATGTCCGCCAAATTCTCTCTTTCGGCGACCAGCAGATCTTTCCGCAAGCGACGACCTACACCTGCTTGCTGTTGCTCGATCAGCAAGCGCAGGATGCGCCGATCTTCATCAAAGTGGACGACCTTGACGCTTGGCGAAGCTCCGGCGAAGCCGCCCAAGGAAGGATCGCTCCGGCCAGTTTCGGTGAAGACCAGTGGAACTTCGTGCTCGGCAACGGCGCGGAGTTGTTTGCCAAGTTGAATCAGCAACCGCTCCGTTTGCGCGATGTGGCTGAACGCATGGCTCAAGGCATTCGCACCAGCGCAAACCCGATTTACGTGCTCGACGTGGTCTCAGCGGACCGGAAGACCGTGACCGCTTACTCCGAACAGTTGCAGCGCGAAGTGAAGCTGGAGCGCGGCGCGGTGTTGCCGTTCCTGCAAGGGCGCGACATCCGGCCATACGTCTTGGAGCCGTCCGGCAAGGTGGTGGTCATGCCGTATCGCGTCAAAACCGGGCGCGCAGAACTGATGGCGGAGGCCGAGCTGCGGAAGAAGTTCCCGCTGGCCTACGGCTATCTGCGCGAGAACAAGAAGCTGCTCGAAGAACGCGAGGAAGGGCGGATGCGCGGTGAAGAATGGTATGCCTTCATCTACCCGAAGAACATTGAGTTGATGTCCACGCCGAAGATTCTCGTCCCCGACATCGCCGACTTCGCATCCTTCGCCTTCGACGCTGATGGCGCGTTCGCCTTCACCACCGGCTACGGTATCACGCTCAAACCGGACGCGCCGGAATCCCCCGCCTACCTGCTCGGCTTGCTCAACAGCCGGCTGTTGGACTTTTACCTGAAGCAGGTGAGCACGCCGCTGCGCGGCGGCTACTTCCGCTACTTCACCCAGTTCATCGAGCAACTCCCCGTCAAGAGGGTTGACCCGAGGAACAAGCGGCAGGTTAGACTCGCGAAGGAAATCATCGAGCGCGTGGACGCGATTCAGTCGGGGCACCGACGGCGGCTCGCCTTGCCCGCTGCGCTGGACCGCAGGATTCGCCACAGCCAATTGCGGACGCCTTGTTCGCTCTCGCACTATCTGCTAAAGGACTATGCCGGCGCGGTGAAGGCCGAGCCGATCATTGACGATGTCCAGCGCCGCGGCTTCGTCCACCGTATCAAGATCGAGGCCGAGAACGGTCGCCTCATGCTTTCGGCCACCGTGGCCGACGACGCCAAGGCTGAACCGAGATTGTTGCCGGTGCTGCGGCTCACGTTTCAGCATGAGCCACTCCGCCAATTCACGCATGCAATGTGGCGGCGGTTCCTCGACGAAAATTCCCGCAAGCAAAAGTGGACCGCCGGCAAGAAGCCGGACGAGATTTACACGTTCCTCGTCAACACGCTCGAACCTCTGGTCAGCTTTCACGCCGCCGCCACGGACAACCTCCGCGCCATCCGCGAATTGATGGAAGAAGTGGCTGCTGAAGCCGGCACCGCCGATCTCGCCGCCCTGGAAGCCGACCTCACCCGTCTCGATCAGGACATCAACGAGCGCGTCTATGAACTCTACGAATTGACGCCGGAGGAAATCCGGCTCGTGGAGCAAAGCGGTTAGTCCACCACCGGCTCCGAGCCGTCGATCATCTTCACTTTATTGTGCACAAAATACTCTTTGATGAGCGCCTTCATCGCGGCCGGACGCTGGTCGTAAAGGCGCTTCAACTGGCGCGGCTTGTGCCGGGCCAGCGCGTAGTGGGTCAGGATCGGCATCGCGATGGTCGTGTCCGTGTAGCAGACCACGGCGTCAGGCAGGCGATCCGGATCCACTTTACCCCAGCTCACGGCTTCGCTCGGCGTCGCGCCGCTCAAGCCGCCGGTGTCGGGACGCGCGTCGGTCACCTGGAGGAAGTAATCCTGGCCGTATTCCTTGATGCGGAGCACTTCCTGGATTTGCGGCTCGGTCTGGAGCATGAAGTTCTTCGGGCTGCCGCCGCCCCACAGCACCACGGCGCTCTTGCCGCCCGCGCGTTTGGCCGCCAGCACGAAGGCCGTCGTTTCGTTCACGTCGATGGACGGATTGACGCGCAGCTTGTTGCCGCGCAGTTCGACGCCGGCGACGTTCATGCCGATGGTGGAATCGCCCGGCGAGGACGTGTAGCACGGCACGCCGGCGCGATAGGCGGCGGCCAGAACGGAGACGTTCTTGAGGCCGGCCTGGCGTTCCCATTCCGCGCAGTATTTGCCGATCAAGTGATGCAGTTCAGCGGTGCCCATTTCCTTCTGGAATTCGGGCTGGATGAGGATGCGGCGCAGGATTTCGTCGGTGGCCATCAGGCAATCGCTGTAGCCCAGCAGCACGTCATAGACGCGGACAATGTCGTTGCTGCGCAGTTCGGTGTCGTCCATCTTGAAGCTGCCGACGCGCACGGGGTAGTTCAGCGCGAAATGCATGTCGTGGTAAAGGTTGGCGCCGGTGGCCACAATCCAATCGACAAAGCCGGCCTTGATGAGAGGGATGATGGAGGAGCAGCCGAGGCCCGCCGGCGTGAGCGCGCCGGACAAGCTCATGCCGACCGTCACGTCCGGTGCGAGCATTTTCTCCGTGAACAACTGGCAGCCTTCCTTGAGCCGGGCGGAGTTGTAGGCCAGGAACGCCTCGTCCACGAGGTCGGCGAGCTTTTCCTTGCCGGTGAGGTTCTTGGGCAAAATGCGCTGGCCGGACAGGAATTTGTCCCGGTGCGGGCACTTCTTCTTCTTCAGCCATTCCGGCGTTTCCGACAGGTCTTCGCGATAGCGTGAGGTTCTCGTGTGCTTAGCCATAATTGAGATCAAATTTTGTGGCGCTAACCATACGGATGCTGGCCGCCTTGCCAATCTCTAAAATCCAAAAAAGCGCTGCGCCTCGCCTGGCAATGGACAAGTTCGCCGAAAACCTTAAACTTGCGGCGACTCTTATGGCGACATTGACAAATTCAACCGGACCCACGCCCGCCGCACTCGGCTTTGCCATGCCGGCGGAATGGGAAAAACACGAAGCCACCTGGCTGGGCTGGCCGCATCATCCAACTGACTGGCCGGACAAGCTCGACACCATCCGCTGGGTCTATGGCGAAATGGTGCGCAAGATTGCGCCGGGCGAAATCGTCCGCATGCTCGTGAACACGAGGACCGAAGAAAAACTGGCCCGGCGCTACCTCACCCGCGCCGGCGCGGACGTGGGCCGGGTCGAGTTTATTGTGCATCCGACGAATCGCGGCTGGACGCGCGACAGCGGACCGGTTCTTTTCAAAAGTGCTATTACGCGTACATCGGGGTCATTCCTTTCTCGCGATCAGCACGACACTGCATCCAAAGCGACGCATGAGAGGCCACGATCCGATGACTTCTTCCAGCCTTGATAAAGCAAGGAACATATTCACGAAGAATTTCGATGGGTTCGGCTCGTCGAGCGTCACGCTTGGCAGAATGTTCGTCACATTGTGAATGCCGTGAATGCGCGCCATGGTCAAACGCCGCTTTTTGAGTTCCCTGATTAAACCAGCGGCTGAAAATAGCCAAATGGGCATGCTAATCTCCCCCGTGTGGCTGGTGAATGGAAAATCGATTTTCACATGCGCAGATCTCCGGCTGAGCAGATTCTCCAAGCTGTGCTTGCATCCTTGTTCATAGCCGAGTCGGTCACCCAGGAGACAACTGTCGATTACCGGCCAAAGCAGATCCCAATTGTATTTGTTTTCGACCTCAATAAACACCAAACCTCCTGGGCGCAACACACGGGCAATTTCCCACAACGCCTTGCCATATTCCTCTACAAAACTGAGGGTGCTGCCGCAGCAATTAACGAGATCGAACGTTTGGCTTTCAAATGGGAGTTGGGAGGCTGATGCTACCTGATAGTGAGTTTTACCTATCGCTCTGCTCCCGCGAACTGATTCAACGACTTTGCGAATCCGCCTCGAATAAACACTGCCAAAACGAAAAGGGCTTTCAAAGAGATCGCGCGCCAGGAAGTCACGAGGGTTCTTTCGCCGAGCTTTCTCGATCAAATTCGGTGAAAGGTCGATACCTTCCACGTCATGGCCGCAAAGGCTCAGGAGAATACTCTGGAAGCCGGTGCCGCAGCCCACGTCCAAACATTTCTTTTTCGGCTCAAACTGGAATTTCCCTAAGCTGGTCACCAGCAGATAGTGGAGCCGGGAGAAAAGCCAAGCATACCAAACGTCCTTGATTTGGTCGTATTCGTCGGCCATCTGGTCGAATAGCACGCCTATCTGATCTTCTGACAGCAGCATCTCACCACCCTCTGGCGCGGCGCTCTGAGGGTTGCCGTTCGCAGTCTGTGTTTCTCTCATAGTCGGAGTTGTTTCTTGATGGCGTTCACCACCCGCAGGATTACCGGAGACAGATCCGTGCGGCTTTTCAATGGGATGTAGAGAATTCCGCCCCAGTCAGCCGGGATTTTCGTTCCACTTTCCACTATCAGGATGGTGTTCTCCATCCCCAGTCGGGCTGCGAAGAAGCCTACTTCGAAAACGACATTGTCACGTGGTAAAGGTGCTAACTTGCGCCGTGACTGAACCAGAATGTCGTCTTTGGTCACGAGGAAAAGAGCGATCTGGCATTCGCGACTAGCGCTTTCAATCTCGTCGAACAACACACGGCCCATCTGGAAGTCCCAACGCCAATCCTTGATCTGAAGTGTAGGTAGCATGTGGGACAACGCGTCTTTGATCCTTAAGGCCAGGATCTCGGCTTTCCCACTGTAGCCGAAAAAACACTTTTGCAAGCCGCCAGTCGGACGTGGAATCGAACGAGCCACCTGTTCCAACAGGATTGACCTTTCCGCTTTGCTGTCCAAGATGGAAGCAAGAGCGAGCACGGCTAAGGCTGTATCCTCAATGTCCTCGAAACCTCCACATCGCCCCTGATGATCTTCTAACCACAACTCGAACAAATCTGCGTACTTTGCATCAACCCGATAAAAACGGGAAAACATCGTCAAGCCATATGCAATGTATGCGTTGGAGAACGTGTACGAACTCCACAGGCCGGAATCGGTGACGTTGTTCAAAAGGAATTGGACGGCTTCGGTCACGCGCCCGGAAAACTGGCCAAAGGTCCCGGTGCTTTGCAGCCGTTTCGTCAACCGGCTCGCCTTGATTTCCCCAAGCAGCCAGGCAATGAAACCGGAGTAGTGAGGACAAACAAACTCCCCAGAGGGTTTGGAGGGGATTTGGTGGAGCCAACTCAACACGGCCTCCAGCCACCGACCTTGGTCATGCGCCGGGAGTTTTCGATTCTTTTCTGCCCGGAGTAACGCAACGGTGGCCAAGGTAGTCTCCCAGACCTCTTCATACCACACGCCTGTGCCGGGATCTCTGATCATTTGCAACCAGGCGGCCGCTTGATCGACGTGGTCATTGTACTTTTCATTGCCGCTGAGGGAGATGACTGCCAAGGCCGTGTCCCACGCCTCGGATTCCCAACTCACGCCACCTTCTTCCTTCTTGGACTGGCCTGCCAGCCACGCTTGCGCATCGGCTAGGGCGGCCTGTAGCTCAGGCAAGGGGGTGCCAGAAGCATTACGGCACGAAAGGACTTCCGCAAAGGCCCATGCCGCCAATGAGGTGGCCCTCACATCGCCCCAATGCCCTTGCGGGTGCCGGGTCATCAGCAGATGCCCAATTGCCTCGCCCAATAATGTTGCCAGCTTTTCAGACATATTCAATCTCGGCAAACAAACACAGAGTGTCACCTATCCTCTTCGATTGCAAACTTCAGTTTCGCGCTCCGGAGGCCCATCATAAGTTGCTGGCTGACCTGCCAAAGCGTTCGATTCTGCGAAGAACCTCGAGGCCGCGGCGTTTTCACGTTGAGCGTTGATATGGACAAATGCGGAGCAAGCTCTATCCTATCGTCCACTGTTCATGACACCGAACTCGACAGCCCCTATCCCGACACCCGCCGACATCGGGTTTTCTCTCCCTGCGGAGTGGGAGAAGCACGAAGCCACTTGGCTGGCTTGGCCACACAATTCTGCGGACTGGCCAAACAAATTTGATCCTATTCCATGGGTCTATGGCGAAATAGTTCGCAAAATCACGCCCGGCGAAGTTGTACGCTTGCTAATTCAGTCGGAGGCCGATGAAGAGAGTGTCCGCCAGAAATTGTCTCGCGCGGGCGCGGAAGTGAACCGTGTGGAATTCATCGTGGTTCTCACCGACCGCTGCTGGACGCGCGACAGTGGGCCAATCTTCGTTAAACGAGCTGGACAAAAACCAGAAACTGCCATCGTTCATTTCCATTTCAACGCTTGGGCGAAATACGACAACTGCCAAAAAGACACGAAAGTGCCGGAGATCGCCGCGCGGGGGCTCGGCAAACGGCTTTTCAACGCCGAGTGCAAGGGCAAGGATTTTGTTCTCGAAGGCGGCGGCATCGAGGTGAATGGACGCGGCACCTTGCTCACGACTGAGGAATGCTACCTTGATCCGAAGGTCCAAGTGCGCAATCCCGGCCTGGGCCGGAAAGACATCGACGAGACCCTGAGGAAATACCTCGGGGTGACGAACGTCCTCTGGCTGGCCGCCGGTCCGGCGGGCGATGATACCCACGGACACATCGATGACATCTGCCGGTTCGTGAATCCGCAGACGGTCGTGCTCATCCGTGAGGACAACCCGAAAGACATCAACTACCGTCCGCTGGCCGAGAACTGGGAGCGCATTCAGGACTTTCGCCTGGAGGACGGATCGAAGATCGAAGTGGTTCCCTTGCCGATGCCTGCGCCGCTCTACTTTGACGGCTGTCGGTTGCCGGCCAGCTATGCCAATTTCTATGTCTCGAACGCGGCGGTGATCGTGCCTACCTTCAATGATCCCAACGACCGGATTGCGCTGGGAACGCTGGCCGAATTGTTTAAAGGCAGGCCGGTGGTGGGAATTCATGCGGTGGATTTGGTGCTGGGCTACGGCACCCTGCATTGTCTCACCCAGCAGCAGCCTGCTTGATCTTTTCCGGCTTGGCAAAAGGCTCTTGCAGCTTCAGCGTGTCCGGCGAGATGATTGAAAGCGATTCAATATGAACGGGTCCAACCCAAGTCCTTCCTGGCGCGTCATCGCGCTTTTAAGTTGTGTCTTCTTCCACGGCGCCTTTGGCCAAACCACGCCGCAGGTCGAATCCATTGAGACCCTGGCCGCGCTTCAGGCACGCCTTTCCAATCACATTGCGCAGCCCCGTTTTGCCGCCGCGGCTTGGGGTGTCAAAATCATCTCACTCGACACCGGCAAAGTGCTGTTCGAGCACAATGCGGCCAAGCTACTCAAGCCGGCATCCAACGCCAAACTTTATTCCGGGGCGCTGGCCTTGCATCGCCTGGGGCCGGACTTTCGCATCCGCACCTCGCTCTACGCCACAGCCCGGCCGGACAACTCCGGGATGCTGCCCGGTGACCTGATCATTTATGGCCGCGGGGACCCTTCCTTCGCCGCGCGATTCCACAACGGTGAGTACGGCAAAATCCTTGACCCCCTCGTTGAAGCCGTGGTGTCCGCCGGCGTGAAGTCAATTCAAGGCGGCCTGATCGGAGATGAAAGCTATTTTCGCGGGCCGCCGCTTGGCTCGGGCTGGACCTGGGATGACTTGCAGTATTACTACGGCGCGGAGGTTTCAGCGCTGACGGTGCAGGATAACGTGGTTGATCTTGTCTTCAAGCCGGGCCAAAACCTTGGCGAGGCTTGCCGGATCACCGCCAGCCCGGAAACCGCGTATCTGACCTTCAGCAATCGCACCACCACCGTGGCCGCCGGCGGCCGGCGCATGATCAATCTCTATCGGCCCATCGGCCTTAATGTTGTTGTCGTCACCGGCCAACTGCCTTCGGATGATCTGGGGTGGACCGATGCGGCGGCGGTGCATGATCCGGCCCGCTGGTTTGTCACGCTGTTTCAGGAGGCGCTGGAGCGGCGCGGCATAAAGGTCCAAGGAACGCTCCGCACTCTGAACTGGCTGGACCGCGAATTGCAGCCGCTGGAGCCGGCCAAGCTGGTGGAGATCGGCTCCGTCGAATCCCGCCCCCTGGCCGAGATGCTCGGCAAGATGATGAAACCGTCGCAGAACCTCTACGCGCAGTTGTGCTTGCTGCAAGCGGGCGCCCGTGCGCCGCGCGCGACCAATGCTTCCGCCTTCGAAACAACCGAGGAAATCGGTCTCCGCGTGTTGCGAGAATTCCTGGACGAAGCCGGCGTCAGGAAAGGCGACGTGCTGCTCGAGGAAGGCTCGGGACTGTCGCGGGCCGCCTTGCTCACGCCGAACGCCACCGTGGCATTGCTTAAATTCATGAGCCGCCATCCGCAGGCGGACGTCTTCCGTCAGGCATTGCCGTTGGCCGGTGTCGATGGGACATTGCGCAATCGCATGAAGGGCACGGCCGCCGCAAAAAACGTCCAGGCCAAGACCGGTTCCTTGCGTTATGTCAACACCCTCTCGGGCTACGTTGCCACTGCCGCGCGGGAGCAATTGGCCTTCTCCATCATGTTGAACAATTATGATCAATCCGCGGCCGGAACCTCGGCGCGCGAGGACCTCGACGCCATCGCCATCCTCCTGTCCAGCTTCAAAGGCCACACGGGCGCCGAAACCCAGCCGGTCGAAAAGTAAGAGCAGGCAGGCTCGACGCAGATGGATTTGCGGGAATCCTTGCCCAGGGGCGCGGCCTTTTCGGAGCACCGTGACGACTCCCGCTTGCTCTCACGGAGAGATTTGGCACACTTCGTCCAATGCGCGAAACCATCAGAGACTGGACGGAGAATCTCGAGACGTTTGTCCTGGAAGTCATTTTCGAGCAACGCCGCGGCAAACGCGCGGCGACGATCCGCTTTATCCTGTATCTCCTGTCCAAAGTTTTTCAGGTCGCGGTCAAGACCCGCCGTTTTCTTTACAATGCGCGCATTTTGCGGGATTCGACCTTGGGCGTCCAGGTCATTGCCATCGGGAATCTGACCGTCGGCGGCACCGGCAAAACACCGGTGGTGGAGAAGTTCGCCCGCGAATTGCAGGACCAGGGCCGCATTGTGGCCATCCTCTCGCGCGGTTATCGTTCCAAACCGCCGCCACTGGGCAAACGGCTGCTCAATAAACTGCTCTTGCGCGACGATCGCACCCCGCCCCGCGTTGTCTCCGACGGCAAATCGTTGTTGCTCGATTCCGAGACGGCCGGCGACGAGCCGTACATGCTGGCCTCGAACCTCAAAGACGTGGTGGTGCTGGTGGACAAAGACCGGGTCAAAAGCGGCCGCTACGCCATCGAGAAATTCGGCTGTGACACCTTGCTGCTGGATGACGGATTTCAATACTGGAAATTGCGCGGGCGCCGCCGCGACATCGTGCTGGTCGATTTTCAGCAGCCTTTTGGCAACGAGCGGCTCCTGCCCCGCGGCACCTTGAGAGAACCCCCTTCCCATCTGGCTCGGGCCAACACCATTTTCATCACCAAGAGCAACGGCGACACCGCACTGCTCCGCAAGCTGATTGCGAAGCACAACTCGACCGCCGGGATCATCGAATGCATCCATCATCCGCTCTATTTTGAGGACGTTTTCACGGCGGAGCGGCAGGGCATCGAGTTTCTGAACGGCAAACGCGTGGCTTCCCTGAGCGGGATTGCCCAGCCCGAGAGCTTCGAACAAAGCCTGGTCAAGCTGGGCGGCGAGCTGGTCTATACCAAACGCTTTGCCGATCACCACCGCTTCTCGCAGCAGGAAATCCTCAATGTCATCAACCGCGGCAAGAAACGGCAGGCCGAAGTCATCATCACCACGCAAAAGGACGCCGTCCGGTTTCCCAAAATCGACCGGCGTGATCTGCCCATTTATTTCATGCGCGTGGAGATCAAAATCCTCCGCGGCGCCAAGGACTTTCAGGATTGCGTGCGCCAGATTTGTTTCCGCTGAGCCATGGATGCCGGGCTTTATTTTTTGGGGAGGGCGCTTGTCGCCCTGGTGCAATCCTTGCCGCTCTGGTGGGTGGCCCGCCTCGGCCGGAGCCTGGGCGGCCTGGCCTTCTGGCTCGACGCCCGCCATCGGCGGGTCGCGTTGCGGAACCTGGCCCTCTGCTTCGGAGCGGAAAAATCCCCCGCCGAGATTCGCGCCCTGGCCCGGGAACACTTTCGGCGGCTGGGCGAGAATTATCTTTGCGCCATCAAGACGGCGGCGATGTCGCTGGACGCGTTGCGACCCTGCGTGACGTTTGTCGGCCATGAAGAAATCCGGCGCGAGGTGGCTGGTGGAAAGCTGCAGAGCTTGGTGGTCGCTATCGGACATTTTGGCAATTTCGAGTTGTACGCCCGGTTCGGCCAGTTTATGTCCGGGTTTCAAGGCCTCACCACTTACCGTGGCCTGCGCCAGTCCTCTTTGAACCGCCTGATGCAGTCATTGCGCGAGCGGTCCGGCTGCCGGTTCTTTGAGCGGCGGACGGAGGCGGCCGTGCTGAAAGCGGCCCTGCGCGAGACCGGGGTCATCCTCGGACTCCTGGCGGATCAGCATGCCGGTGACAAAGGCCGGCGTCTCCCCTTTTTCGGGCACGCCTGTTCGACCAGCGCCGCGCCTGCTTTGTTCGCCTTGCGCTATCGTCTTCCCTTGCGCACCGCCGTCTGTTTTCGCTCCGGCCCAGGCTGCTGGCGGATCGAAGTGGGCGATGAAATTCCGACGCGGGAGAATGGGCGCCCGCGCTCCGTGGAAGCCATCGCCCTCGACATGAATCGCGCCTTTGAAACCGCGATCCGGCGCGATCCGGCCAATTGGTTTTGGGTGCATAAACGGTGGAAACCTGCTCCAAAAAACCGGCCGACATGAATGATTTCGAGCAGGAACTGAGCGAGCGCTTGCAGGGCTTGCGGGAGCACGGTTTGTATCGCGAATTGCGCCGGGTGGACTCGCCGCAATCAGCGCGGATCGAAATCCAGGGCCGCTCGCTGCTGAACTTTTCCTCCAATGATTACCTCGGCTTGGCCAATCATCCTTTATTGAAGGAAGCGGCCCTCCAGGCGGTCGAGCGTTACGGAGCCGGCTCGGGCGCATCCCGGCTGATTTGCGGCTCGCTCGCGCCGTTTCATGAGCTGGAAGAAGCCCTGGCCCATTTCAAAGGCGCCAAAGCGGCTCTGACCTTTTCCACCGGTTATGCCGCGGCCGCCGGCGTCATCTGCGCTCTGCTCGGCAAGGAGGATTTCATCGTCACCGACAAACTGGTCCATGCTTGCCTGGTCGATGCGGCTCGTTTGTGCGGCGCCAAGCTGCGCATCTTTGCCCACAATGATCTGAATGATCTGGAGGAAATCCTGCGCTGGGTGGACCACCAGCAGCCTTCGGCCCATCGCCCGGCGCTGTCTCAGGACGCAGCCGTGGGTTTTCCCGCCGTCATTTCGCGCCGGCCCCGCACGCTCATTGTCACCGAAACGGTTTTTTCCATGGATGGAGACCAGGCGCCCTTGCGCGACCTGGTGGAACTCAAAGAGCGGCACGGCGCCTGGCTGATGGTGGATGAAGCGCACGCGACCGGCTTGTACGGAGCGTACGGAGAAGGCCTGGCAACGGCGGCAGGAGTCAGTAACCGGATCGAAATTCAAATGGGCACTCTCGGCAAGGCGCTCGGCGCTGCCGGTGGCTACATCTGCGGTTCGAGCATTCTGATCGACTATCTTATCAATCGGGCGCGGACTTTTATTTTTTCGACCGCCCCGGTCCCGGCCGCCGCCGCCGCGGCTTTGGCCGGCCTTCGCCTCGTCGCATCGCCGGCAGGTGCAGAGCGGCGAAAATTGCTCTGGCAGCGCGTCGATCAATTGTTGAACGGGATAACTTCCTTGCCATCGCCCATCAAACTGGCGGGCCACGGAGTATTGCAGGCGCCTGGTTTCCGCGAACCCGCCGGCCAGAGGCGCTCCACGGTCTCGATGGGCAGCCCGGAACGCCGCAGAGCGATCATCCCTATATTGATCGGCGGCGAATCTCAGGCCGTGGACACGGCGGACGCTTTGCGGGCCGCCGGCTTGTTTGTCCCGGCTATTCGCTATCCGACCGTCGCGCGCGGCACAGCCCGTTTGCGGCTGACCTTCTCGGCTTCTCATACGGACGAGGACATCGCGCGGTTGCTGGCGGCACTGGCTGATCTCAAGTTTCCGATATGAGATTTCCAAGCCGCATGCATCACCTGGCCCGGCTCGATCACCAGTACATCTGGCATCCGTTTACACAGATGCGCGACTGGTTGCAGTCCGAGCCAATCGTCATCGTCTCGGGCCAAGGCGCGTTTCTGCGGGACGTCCATGGCAAGGAATATCTCGATGCCAACGCCTCCATCTGGACCAATCTTCATGGGCACAATCATCCAAAGATCAACGCGGCCATCGGACGGCAGTTGAGAAGAATTGCCCACTCTTCCGCCCTCGGCCTGGCCAATGAACCGGCCTCACTGTTGGCGGAGAAACTGGTGCAAGCAGCCAACCCTCCAATTGCGGATTGTGAATTGCGGATTGCGGATTCATCTTCTGCGCTCCTGAAAATTCCCAATCCGCAATCCGCAATCCGCAATCCGCAATTGACAAAGGTTTTTTTCTCCGACGACGGCTCGACGGCCATGGAAGTCGCTTTGAAGCTCGCCTACGAATACGCCCGCCGCACGGGCCGCAGCAAGCGCCCCCGCTTCCTTTCGCTGCAGGGCGCTTATCATGGCGACACGGTGGGCGCGGTCAGTCTGGGGCACATTGATTTGTTTCACAAAGCTTACTCCGGCCTCGTGTTCAAGTCCGATACGGTCATGGCGCCCTACTGCTATCGCTGCCCGTTCAACCGGGCCAAGCCGGAGCGGGCCGACGCGCGCGAGTACCGAAAATGCCGTTGGGAATGCGTCAGCCAGGTGGAAAGGAAATTTGCCGCACAAAAGAAGAAAGCCCGTCCCTACGCCGCCATGGTCATCGAACCTCTGATGCAAGGCGCTGCCGGCATGATCCCGCAGCCGCCCGGCTGGTTGCGGCAGGTGGCGGAGATTGTGCGCGGCCATGGCGCACACCTGATCGCAGACGAAGTGATGACAGGGTTTGGCCGCACAGGCATTTCAAAATCGAACATCGAACATCGAACATCGAACATTCTCTTTGCCTGCCATCATGAAGGCGTGCAACCGGATTTCATGGCGCTGGCCAAAGGGATGACCGGCGGTTACCTGCCTCTGGCCGCCACGCTCACCACCCAAGCTGTTTTTGACGCGTTTCTGGGCGAGTATGCCGAGTTCAAGACTTTTTTCCACGGGCACAGCTTTACGGCCAACCAACTGGGCAGCGCCGCCGCCCTGGCCAGCCTGGAAATCCTGCAAAGCGCCACCTCCTGCCGGGCGCGCCAACGATTGGAGCAGACTCTCCGTGAGAGCCTGGCAATGCTCTGGTCCTTGCCGAATGTGGGCGACATCCGCCGGGTCGGTTTGATGGCAGGCGTCGAATTGGTCAGAGATTGGCGCACGCGCGAGCCGTTTGATTTGCGGGATCGTGCCGGCCTTCGCGTTTGCCAGGCCATGGCCCGGCGCGGCGTCCTGACCCGGCCCATCGGCAACGTCGTGGTCCTGATGCCGCCCTACTGTGCCACCGCAGACCAGGTGCAACGGATGATCGGAGTCTTGGTTGACTCCATTAAAGAGGCTTTATAGACGGCGTCGCCCTATTATCAGAATTGACAAACCGCTGCTATTCTGCTTTCGTTTACTGAACGAGAGGAATCAAATGACCTGGATGAATCGCAAGTTCAGCGACGCCTTTGGGCTTTCACTCGCCCTGGTCCTGGCGACCGTCCTGTCCTCGCGGCTTGAGGCTCAAAGTGAGGCTGTTTCCATCAATCCGCCGATGACTTTTGCCCTCAATGACCTGGCGCTGAGCGTGCTCAGCGAGCGGCAAGGGAACCGCATAACTAACGTCAATGTAGTTGGCTACGTGGATATCGACATTCCACCCGGTTTTTCCATGATTGCCAATCACCTGACGCGTCGTGATAACTCCGTTGGCGAGCTGTTCCCGGGCGTGCCAGAGGGGACAACCATCTACAAATTTGACCCGGTTTCGCAAAGTTTCTCGGCAAATGAATTCGCGGCGGGCGCTTGGACTAATCCCGACGAAACCTTGCTGCCCGGCGAAGGCGCCTTTATCAAGAACCCGACCACGAACACTCTCAGATGGACAATCGTGGGTGAAGTGCTGCAAGGCACTTCGACCAACGATATCCCTGCCGGCTTGTCGATCCGCAGTTTCGTCCTGCCGATGGGTATCCCGCTCGAGGCAATGGGTTTTCCGGCGGAACTGGGCGACACGGTCTTCCGTTTCGATCCCGTGACTCAACAGTACACCAGCCACGTCAACATTTATGGCGAATGGCTTCCGCCGTGCAAGTTGACAGTTGGCGAAGCCTTCTTCGTTCTCAGGGCCAAGGCCGCTTTTTGGGTCCATACGTTCAATATTTCGGCTCCCATTATTGGACCTTAGGTCATTAGTTGCACGCGCCCTCACGCTAGCTCGTGGGAGCGGGAGCTCTTTCTGGCGCATGTGGAACGGTCTCTGATGCGCGATCCTATCCCAGGCTCAACCGCCCGGTTTTGGCGCTTTGGGCTTGGCCGCTCGCCGCTTCGGCTTGAACAATTCCAACTGCCGTTCTTTGAAAAAATCGTAGTTCTTTAGAATGCGGATGACTTGGAGCAGGTCGGACTTTTGATAATTCCGGTTGATCTCGATCTGGTCGATCAAGTCCCCCAGCATGGTTCGGAAGGGAATGACGGCATCGACTCCTTTGGCCCGCAGCAAGGTGATGCTTTTTTCCTGCGCTTCGGGTTCTTGAGGCAACGCCGGCACCACCAGGATTTTTGTGACCGGCCCGTCATCGCCAAACGAGCGCGTGGCCTGCTGGAACACCGCCGGCTCCACAAACCGAAAAATCTCCGGCGCGTTGGCCAGAACCGCTGAGCTAAAGGTTTCCGTGTGCCAGCCTTTGACGACGACGACAGCCCGGCTGATAGCCGTCAGATCGCTGGAGGCGAGGACAAAAGGCAAGCCGGCGCCCTGGCCCGTCGGGCGCGGGTTCAGCACGTAAAAATCAACTTCCTCATCCTCGCGGCGGGAAGGAGCGACAAACTTCCGTTGTTGCCGGACGAGAAATCCGTGCAGTTCAAAGTATTCGCGGACGATGGTTTCGCTGACGGCAGCCATATTATCAGATTTCAAATCTCAAATCTCAAATCTCAGATTGTAGACCTCGCGTTGACTCATGGGAAAACCTTACCCAAGGGGCGAACGGTTTTCAGACCCATCCAGCACCTGCTCGACGAAAGCCGGCGGCACTTTCTGGCCCCAGAGCACTTTGCCGATGCGCTCGGCGAGCACGAACTTGATTTCGCCCCCGCTCACTTTCTTGTCCAGTTTCATGGCCGAGCACAATCTGGCCCGTTGCGGCGGGCTTAATCGGATGTGAGCGGGCAAGCCGGCTTTCTCAAACAGAGTCTTGATCCGATGGACATCGCGGTCGGGCAGGCCGAGCAACTTGGACGAAAGCTTGGCAGCAGCCACCTGGCCAATGGAAATGGCTTCGCCGTGGAGATACTTTCCGTAACCGGAAGTTGCTTCAATGGCATGGCCAATCGTGTGGCCGAAATTCAGGATGGCCCGCAGGCCGCTCTCGGTTTCGTCCTGGCCCACCACCGCGGCCTTGATCTGGCAGCAGCGGGCGATGATGGCAGCGAGGGTGGCCGGTTCACGTTCCAGCAGCTTGGAAAGGTCGCGCTCCAAACGCCTGAACAAGGCGGCGTCATAGATGATTCCATACTTGATGACCTCGGCCAGCCCGGATCGCAATTCGCGCGCGGACAGGGTGCCCAGCGTGTCCAGATCGCAGAGAACCAAACGCGGCTGATAAAAAGCGCCCACCAGGTTTTTGCCGGCTTTCAGGTTCACCCCCACCTTGCCGCCGACTGAACTGTCCACCTGAGCCAGGAGCGTCGTCGGCGCCTGGATGAAAGCAATCCCCCGCAAGTAGGTGGCGGCGACGAAGCCCGCCAGATCGCCGACCACTCCACCGCCGAGGGCGACCAGGAATGATTTCCTTTCCAAACGATGGGCGGCGAGTTGGTCGTAGCAGGCCTGAACAACCTTGAGGCGTTTGGCCGTCTCCCCGGCAGGAATCGAAATGAGAACCGGTTCAAAACCAGCTTGTTGGAGCGCGGCTGCCGCGGCTTCTCCATACAGGGGAGCGACGTTCTTGTCCGAAATGATGGCGCAACGCCGGCCAAGGTTCAGGGAGCGGCATTCCGCTCCCAAACGGGCCAGCAAACCGCTGCCAACCAGGATGGAGTAAGTGCGTTGGCCCAATGGCACTTCGACTTTGCGCATAGGCGGAGCATAAGGCTTGCTGGCCGACTGTCAAAGATTTCGCCATTAGGTCCGAAACCCAAAGCTGGCGTGAAGCTTGAATCTGGTTTATGTATGGCGGCGTATGAAGAACTTGAAATGGCTGGCGTTTGCGGGATTGGCCGGCGTTCTGGTCTCTGGCCAGGAAGAGCCGGGCAAAGCTTCCGAAGCTACGCCAGGCGCGCTGACCAATCGGCAGATTTTTCAAGTCAAAGGCGTGATCCAAAGGGTCGAGCCGGATGGCAAAATGGCGCTGATCAAGCATGAAGCGATTCCTGACTACATGCAGGCCATGACCATGCCCTTCGATGTCAAAGACACCAATGAACTGGCCACTTTGAAGCCCGGAGATGCGGTCATCTTTCAGCTCGTCGTGACCCCTGAGGATGGATGGATTGAGCAAGTGAAGAAAACCGGCGTCAGCTCAGCGCCCCAGCCTCACGAATCGGTGCGGGTGGTGCGGGACGTGGACCCCCTGGAGGTGGGCGACGTGATGCCGGACTATCACTTCACCAACGAGTTGAGCCAGGCCATCCGCTTAAGCGATTTTAAAGGACAGGCGCTGGCCTTCACTTTTCTTTACACCCGCTGCGCTTATCCGGATTTCTGTCCGCGCATGTCGAATAACTTCGCCGAAGTCTGCAAAAAGCTTGCCGCGCATCCGGCAGGCCTCACCAACTGGCACCTGCTTTCCATTTCCTTCGACCCCGAATGGGACACACCGCCGCGCTTGAAGGAATATGCGCAGCGTTATCGCTTGGATCCAAGGCGCTGGAGTTTTGCCACGGGCGCCATGATCGACATCGACGCCATTACCGAGCAATTCGGTCTGGCCTTTGCCTGGCGCAACGCGACCATCGACCACACCCTCCGCACCGTCGTCGTCGATGCCCAGGGCCGCATCCAACAGATCGTGATCGGCAATGAATGGAAGCCGGATGAATTGGTCACGCAAATGGTCAAAGCGGCTCAAGCGCAGCCCAAGGCCAACGGGATTGATCCGTAAGCCCGACTGGCTTGAAACCCACATCCCGGCCCTCATTGGAACAGAGTGAAGATCGCCCGAATCCATTGTTCCTGCCTTGCTCCCTTGAACCGTAGCCGCCGACGTGAGTCGGCGCTGACTTAGATCGAGTCAAGACTACGCGAACCCGCGTCCGCGGCTACGAGGTTATCGGTAGGGATTGCTCCAAGTGCATAGTCACAGCCAAGTTCCAGTCAGGCTTCTCCGGGTGAGGGATGGCTAGGCAGCCGGGACTGAGCTGGCTTGCTCCGGCGCAGCGACTTTGTACCCTTCAATGGCGTCGATGCGGTAGCGTTTGCTGTTCGAGTCGTTCTCGAACTCGACTTCGTCGCCGACCTTGTGATTGAGCAGGGCTTGGGCTACCGGGGACAGATAACTGATGATCCCCTTTTCAGGGTTGGAATCCCAGGCGCCCAGGACGAAGAAACTCTCGGCATGCTGCGCATTCAACTCGGTCACGCCGACCTTCGTGCCGATGCTGACGATATCGGTTCGAGCGTTGGCGTAATCGATGCCGCGCGCCCGCACGAGCTGGTTCTCCAACTCGCCTTTGCGGCGCATGAGCAGCTTTTGCATTTCCTTGGCCGCTTTGTACTCGTGATTTTCCCGCAGGTCGCCGTAGCTGCGGGCGATGGCGATTTCCTTCGAGTTGGCGGGGATTTTCTTCTGCACCAACTGGTTATATTCCTCCTTGCGCCGTTCCAGGCTTTCCCACGACACGATGAGGGCCGCATCATGCTTGGTCTGCTCGCCGGAGATAAGCGACTGCACCGCCGGATAGCTCTTGACGATGCGGGCCAAAAGCGAGCGCTTGTCCATGTCATCAAAACAGGGCGAGAGCTGCAAAGCGCGGGTCAAATCTTTAATCACTTCCAGGTCGGCTGAGCCGATCAATTCGACCAGGAGGCTTTGGTCATCAAGGATGAAATCCCGCAAGCGGTTGGACTTTCTCTCGTTGAACTGATCGCGTTCCATGGTGGTCAGCATGGCGCGAAAGACTTCCGGCCCCAAAATATCGGCAAAGCTGTCCGAGCGTTCCTTGGCCAGCCAGAGCAGCAATTCGCTGCTGGCTTGATGCTGGCTGATGAGCCGCGCCAGGACCTCCTTGAGCAAATCGAGCTTCCCCTCATTAATCAAGATCATGGCGCATTCGCTGCACAGCTTGGCCGAAACAGCGTTCAGGGAGCCGACCAGCACTTCGGCCCACCGCTCCGGGTACGCTTCCTTGAAGGACTGCAACGCGCGCTTGTGTTTGGCGGCGGGAATCAGCTCCAACAACACACCGGGCTTGCCGGTTTGCGCCCAGACGGCCGCCTCGTTCAACTCGCCCGGAATCGAAGGCAGCCCGCTGGCCTGGCACAATTCGTCGCGGAGAAGGATCGCTTCCAAGGCCAGCGCGGATTGGGTCCGTTGATGGCTGGCAATATCGGAGTTCAAAGCGGTGATAACCTCCGTCACAGCCGCGTCCTTGCCGTTCAGGTCGGCAAGATTCTTCAGCACCTCGCTCACCACCGCCAAACGGGCTTTGAGACCCTTGGCCGCCCGGAATTCGTCCAGCAACCGGTCCTGGAGTGTCACTTCCTTCACCTGGTAAATGACCGGCTCGGATTTCTTCAGCGGCACCTGAAAATGGCCGTCTTTCTTCAGCTCGCGCTTGGCCGCCTCCCACCACTTCTTCCAATCCTCGGTGATGACATCGGGGACGAGAACCTGCTGGATTTGCTCCGGCGTGGCCTTGCCGCCATAGCTCTGCAGGACGAGCTTGATCAAATCGAGATGGTGCAGCGCCGCCATCTGCCGCAACGCCGCCAGGTCGGAAGCTTTTCGGGCCAAAATATGGTCGCTGGGGATCGGCTTGAGCGATTCGGCCGCGAAACCCAAGTCCATGGTATGGCCGGCCTTGGATTGGAAATCGATGATAAAACGGCAAAAAACCGTATCAACCGTCGTGATCTTGCCAAACCCCCAACTGCGGTGCATGCAATAACCGCCTTTGGCCAGTTGCAAAAGCGGTTCCATGTGCTGACGGCTAATCCTGCCGGCGGCGACCAGTTTTTCGAACTCTTCTTTCATAAAATAGCTAAATATCTCGCGCGCGAATAGACCAGTGGCATTATTATTCAGTGAGCAAACAAAAACCAAGAGAAATTGCCGTCCGCATCCTGCAGCGCCGGGAGCAGGGCCAGTCTTATGTCGAAGAGCTGCTTGAACAAGAACTGGAACCGGTGGCTCTCTCCCCGGCCGACCGCAGCCTGGTCCAGGAACTGGTTTACGGCGTGGTCCGCTGGCAACTGACTTTGGATTGGCTGATCGACCGAAAAGCCTCCGGACGCACCCAAAAGCAGATGCTCCGCATCTTGCTCCGGCTGGGGCTGTATCAGCTCTTTTGGCTCGACCGTATTCCCAATCATGCCGCCGTCCACGAAACCGTCGAACTGGCCAAGCAGCTCGGCTTTGGCTCCCAGGCCGGCTTCGTCAACGCCCTTTTGCGCTCCTGCATCCGTGAACGCGCCGCCACGGAACAGCAACTCCAGGACCTGCAAGCCGCTCAGCCCGCGCTGGGCTACTCCCATCCGGACTGGCTGTGCGCCCGCTGGGAACAACGCTGGGGCGCGCCCAAATTGCGGGAATTGCTGGCCTGGAACAACACGCCCGCCAAAATCTTCGCCCGCCTTAATGCTCTGAAAACGGACGCTTCAAAACTGCTCGAACTTTGGACAGGTGAAGGCGTTCGGTTTACTCCCTTTCAGGCCGGCTGGATTGAGGGTGCGGTTATGTTTCAATTGGACCTCGCGGCCAGCTTGACGAGCCTGCCCAGCTTCCAGCAGGGACTCTTTTATGTTCAGGACCCCAGCACGTTGCTGGCCGTCCAGGAATTAAGTCCACAACCGGATGAAACTGTCCTGGACACGTGCGCGGCCCCGGGCGGGAAAACCGCTTTCATCGCGCAACGCATGCAGAACCGCGGCCACATCGTTGCCCAGGATCTGTCGCCCGAGCGGCGGCAGTTGCTGGCGGAAAACTGCGCGCGCCTGGGCGTCACCTGCATGGAGACAGCGCGGCCTTCCGACATCATGGTTCCAGCGTTGACCCGGCAATTCGACCGGATTCTGGTGGACGCGCCCTGTTCCAACACGGGCGTGCTGCGGCGGCGGCTGGACTTGCGCTGGCGCATCCGGGTAGAGGAGCTAAGCCGCCTGCAAAAAACACAATTGGAGCTGCTCGACCAGGCCGCCCTGCAACTAAAGCCCAGCGGCACACTGGTTTACAGCACGTGCAGCCTCGAACCGGAGGAAAACCGCGCCGTGGTGGAACAGTTCCTGGCTCTTCACCCGAATTTTCATCTCGATCGCGAGCGCGAGTTGCTCCCGTTTGCCGACGGCGTGGACGGGACTTATGCGGCGCGTTTGACCAAGGCGCCCGATCTCCAGCCGGGCCGTTCTTAATCTTCCCAAACCGACGCTCGCGGTATGAACCACCGACCGCGTGTGCAGATTATGTCACAATTGCGACATAATCTGCACACGTCGCGGTATGGCGGCGAACGCAATTCGGGAAAGGGCCGAGGGCCACTTACGCTCGCTCTTGGTTCTCCAGCTTGATGAGCCGTTTCTTGATGGTCTCGACCTCTTTGGTCAGCCGGAAGAGAATTTGATAAATTTCATCCTGAAGGGCCTTCTCTCCCAAGCTCGGCACGGCCGGATGAATGCGCATCAGCTCGCGCCCGATTTGGTGGCAGGCCTGTCTGATTTCTTCGATTCCAGTTTGCTGATCCATATCATTTTCCGGTGGTCAGGCTGACAATTCCCACGTCAATGTACTGGCCGCCGGCCGTTTGATGGCAATGCACGGCCAGCACGTTTTTCCCGGGCTGCAAACCGGCCCGCGCTTCGGGACTCATCTCGCTTTCCTCATAATCCGTGGTGTAACCCGCGGCCGTTCCAGATGGGATGCCGTTAAGGTAAACCTCGGCTTCTTCATCGTGATGCAGTCGCAGGAGCAGCCGGGTCCCTGGGGCGGCGGGCGGGAGCGAGAACTCGCGGCGCAGCCAGATGTCGGCCGTTTTCCACTCGGTTCGAACCACTGCGCCCGGCGTGCCGCGCGCGCCAAAACCGGCCGGGCCCTCCTTCCAGGCCGAGGCATCAAAATCGGGTTTGAACCAATCGCCGCCGGGCTTGGCAAAGGTGTAGCGCCACACGTTCGTTTCCTGTTGTGCGGTGGGCACGACCACGCGCACATGGGCCGGCCGGGGCAGCGGCGCCCACGGGCCGAGCCTGGCCGTGTCGCGGCTGGCCCATTTTTTCCACAGCACCGGATCGAACAGCATTTTGATGAACACACCGCCGACCACCGAGCGCGCCTGGAAACCGGCTTTCTGGCCGCTCGTCGTCCCGTACCAATCGGTCATTGGCACGCGGTCCGGCGTTTGGTTGAGGAAATCATAGACGGGCGAGAGCAGCGCCTCAAAGTCGTCCGGCGAGCCCGTTAGGGTCGCCGTCCAAAGAGTCCAGTCCAGCTTCGTATAGGCCTGGCGATTATCCAGGGGCAAACCGAATCGGTTCTGTGTCTTGCGGTAGAAAGCCATTTCCTTCTGTGCGACTTCGGCGGGGAAAAGCCCCAAGCCCAGAATCTTGTCCCAAACCAGATTGTATTTCTGGCTCCAGGTTCCGGGTTTGTCGAAGGCCAGGCGATAATGGTCGCCGTCGCCGGCCAGTTGTATCCATTGGCCAGCCAGCTCGCGCGCCAGCTTGTGATAAGCCCCGGCCTGGTCTTGGTCCCCGCGCATTTCACAAAGTGCTCCATAAGCGCCCAGAGCCAGGATCGCCTTGGCCGAGAGATTGACGTTATGAGCCAGATGCCCGGCGAAATCATCGGTGCATAACTGGTTCTCAGGATCGAAGCCTTTGCTTTTCAGGTAGGCGGCCCATTTCTCCAGGACCGGCCAGTACTGCGCCACGTACTCGGCGTTGCCTTCGATCTTGGCCAGCGCCGCCAGGAGCAAGAGCATATTGCCTGTTTCCTCCACCGGCATCTGATTCTCTTCCGTTTTCTCGCCGCCGCCGTACACCTGGCCATTGGCTTTGGGATAAGTCCCGAGATCATGCGGAGCGAAAGGGAAACGCCAGCGCCCGGAACTGGCATAGTCGAGGATCGGTGTCAGCGTCGCCTTGGTCAGCGCGGGGCTGAAGAGCAGGAATAATGGTTCCATCGGGTAAATCACATCGACGGTGGCAATGCAGCCGTTGCTGAAGTTCTCCTTCGGGAAGAGAAGCGGCTGGCCGTTCGCATCTGCCGCCAGCTTGTTGGCCGCAAGGCATTGGCGGTAGGCCAGGGCGCAAAGGCGCGCATACTTCTCACCGCCCGCTTTCATCAGGTCCGCCATCAGTTCTTCGTCGAAGGCCTGGCAGCGCCGGCGCAGTGAATCGTAATCCTGCGCCGCAGCCTGCAACAGAACCGCGGCGTCAGCCCCGTGACGCCGCCAATACGGTCGCAGATGCTGGCGGAAATACTCGATGGCGAAAAGGTCGTCATAAGCCAGGATCAGGTAACGCGAAACCGTCCGGCTGCCCACCCGGCCGAGATCGAAGGAAAACGCCATGACCGGTGGATCGTCGTTGGCGGCGCGCGGCATCCGCGGATCGTCCGTGTTCGGCAGCAGTCCGGCCGCGGCAAAGCCGGCTCTGCACTTCTGCTGAGAACCAATCGCGTGACGGGTGGCCGGACCTTCGGGGGCTGCCGCATAGAGGTAACCCCAATCGATGCGCAAGTTATCGCCTTTCTTGACCAGAACGGGCTGCTCTTCCGATCCCATGCGCAGCACGCTGAGGGAGCCGATTTTATCGCGGGACCAAATCACGGATTGTGTGGACTGGTTCACAACCAATTCGGCGGTGTTGTCGTAATAAACCGCAACCGCGTGCTCTTTCCCGTCGATGGAACGGACCTCCCATGTCAGGTAAGTCACGGGGCGCGCCAGGATTTCCAGATCGTGTGGCAGCAAGCCGGTCAGGAAGGTGAGCGTCAGCCGCACTTCGTCGGTTTGAAAATCGTACACTGTGCGGGTGGGCCACACCTCCAATCCCACTTGCGTGGCGGCGGGCGTTTCCCGGGGTTCGGTGCCCATCAGCCGATACGTTTTACCGTCGATCCGGACCAAGCTGGCCAGGCCATGGACGGCGCCGGTCCAATGCCGGGGCCGATCATCGGTCAATCGGTCGGCAAACGACCAGATGCTGAAGTACGGGTCGCACGCCACCAAGGGCACAGCCGGCGGACGAAAAGCCGCGCTGTGAACGGCTGGACCTGAGAGAATGGCGGCGCCAGCCAGCAGAATCGGCCACGCTGCGGCCAGGAGACTTCGTGTCACTATTTGCATAAATGATTTCCCGGTTGATTGCGCTTAAATAGAAAGTCGCGGCCATGACATCTTGCCCGCGCTCATCGCGCTTCATTTCATAGACCTAGCCTGCCTGAAAATCAACTGCGGCGCGCCACTTTCGATCACTTCACGCTGCCGGCAAAAACAGGCGCCGGTCGAGAGGTTGACTTGCATCAAGTTCAATGGGCCGGTTCTGATAGAATAATCACTCCCACAATCACGTTCACAGTACCGGCTATGGAAACTTCATTTGGAACAGAAACAAACACGACCGCGCGCGCCGGGTGTACCGGCTTTGGATGCAGACTCTTTTTGAGTTGGACCGTCCTGCTGGCGGCTCTCCCGACGGCGCTTGCCCAACCGGCAAATCTGCTTTGGCAGATTGGCCAACCCGACAACGACAACCGCGAGTTCGCGCTGGCCCCAAACCACTATGCTGAATTCCGCGACGACGGCTTTTTCGTCGTCGGCCGCTCGGACCCCAAGCGCGACTGGCCGTACGTGCAGCCCGGTCCGGGCGATGCCTGGGCGGGCGGCCGTGAGCATACCTTCAGCATTGTTTTCGGCGTTACGAACCCGCCCGCGACGGGCGACTGCAAGCTGCGGGTTGACTTGATCGACACGCACAGCAGCGGCCCGCCGCAGCTTCGCATCCAGATCAATGGCCGCGCCTTCGAGCAATCGACGCCGCGCGGCGCCGGCGATGAGTCGGTCAATGGCCAGCCGGCGAAAGGCAAGGAACACAAGTTTGACATCACCTTTCCAGCGGAACTGCTCAAGCCGGGCGCCAACGAAGTCAACATCACCACCGTTTCGGGTAGCTGGATTCTTTACGATTGGATCGCGCTGGAAACGCCTGCCGGCGTCGAAACAGCGGACGTCACGGGCACGGTCGTGTCATCCATGCATTCTCCGCCCGTGCTGATCGAAAAGAATGGCCAGTTCTCCCAAGTTGTGCAGTTGAGCATCCGCCACTTCGGCGAGGAAACCAGGGCGCTGGTGCGAGTGGATGGAACTGAAGCAACAAACCTGACTCTGCGTGCCGCGGCGCAAAGCCTGGAAGTGCCCGTGCCGGCCGTCGAAAAGGAAACGCCCGTGATTGTCAGCGTCGAAGTCGCCGGCCAGACGCTCGCCACACAGACGCTCGCGCTCATGCCGGTCCGAAAGTGGGTCGTTTATCTGCTGCCTCATTCGCATGTCGATATCGGCTACACACACGTCCAGACCGACGTGGAGCGCGCGCAGTGGCGCTACCTCGAGACGGCGATCGACACCGCGCGCAAGACGGCTGGCAACCCGCCCGGAGCGCGCTTCAAGTGGAACGTCGAGGTGCTTTGGGCAGTCGATGGCTACCTCAAACAAGCCACGCCGGAAAAACAAAAAGAATTCATGGACGCCGTCAAAGCCGGCTGGGTCGGACTCGACGCGCTTTACGGCAACGAACTCACCGGCCTCTGCCGTCCGGAAGAACTGCTGCGCCTTACCGGCTATGCCATGAAGCTGTCGCAACGAACCGGCGTGCCTATCGAATCGGCGATGATTACCGATGTGCCGGGTTACACGTGGGGCATCGTGCCGGCGTTCGCGCACAGCGGCGTGAAGTATTGGTCCATCGGCCCGAATGGAGGCGACCGCATCGGCCACACTATCGCCGCCTGGGGCGACAAACCGTTCTGGTGGATCGGCCCGAATGGCCGCGACAAGGTGCTCGTCTGGATGACCGGCACCGGTTACTACCAGGTCTTCCAGTCGCCACGCAAGCTGCAGGAATACCTCACGCAACTCGAGCAAAAGGGTTATCCCTACGACATGGTACACGTCCGCCATTGCCTGGGCGACAACGGCGCGCCTGACGTCAACTTCGCGGACACCGTGAAGAAATGGAACGAGTCGCACGCCTATCCGAAGCTCGTCATCGCCACGACGGCGGAGATGTTCCGCGACTTCGAGCAGCGCTACGGCGAAAAGCTGCCGAGCGCAAAAGGCGACTTCACGCCTTACTGGGAAGACGGCGCCGCGTCGTCCGCACGCGAAACCGCGCTCAACCGCGCTGCCGCCGAGCGCCTCACGCAAGCGGAGACGCTCTTTGCGATGTTGAATCCAACGAAATACCCCGTCGAAGAGTTTTACCAGGCGTGGCGCAACGCCGTGCTCTACGACGAACACACCTGGGGCGCGCACAACAGCATCAGCCAGCCCGACCATCCCTTCGTCAAGAGCCAGTGGGCCATCAAGCAAGCCTTCGCGCTGGAGGCGGACCAGCAGTCGCGCGCGTTGCTCGAAAAGAGCCTGGCCGGCCGCGGCCCGAGCGGCGCGAGGATCGAAGCCGTCGATGTGTTCAACACCACTTCCTGGACACGCACCGATGAACTCGTCGTGGCTCCAAAGGACCTGGCGCTGGCAGGCGATGCCGTCAAGGATGCTGACGGCAAGCCGGTGCTGTCGCAGCGCCTCTCGACCGGCGAGCTTGCTTTCCTCGCCGGTGACATTCCGCCCTTTGCGTCCCGACGCTACACGATTTCCGCCGGCAGCCCATTGGTCTCAGGCAAAGCCAGAGTGGACGGCGCAGCGCTCAGCACTTCCCGCGTTTCGCTGCGCGTGGACGATCAGACCGGCGCCATCGTGAGCTTCCGCTGCCAGTCCGTGGACGTGGAGTTGGCCGATGCCAAGGCGAAAGCTGCGCTGAACGATTACCTTTACCTGCCCGGCAGCGACCTCAAAGGGCTGAAACGAAACGGCCCGGTGAAGATTTCCGCCAGGGAAACCGGCCCGCTGGTGGCCTCGCTCGTGATTGAATCCGACGCTCCGGGATGCAACAAGCTCACGCGCGAGCTGCGCGTCGTCGAAGGATTGGACCGTGTCGATATCATCAACGTTGTCGATAAGAAACCAGTCCGCGAGAAGGAAGGCGTCCACTTTGGTTTCGCGTTCAACGTGCCTGGTGGCGAGGTGCGCCTGGACGTGCCGTGGGCGGTGGTGCGCCCGGAGGCCGACCAGATTCCCGGCGCGTGCAAGAACTGGTTCACCGTGCAACGCTGGGTGGACATCTCGAACAAGGACTACGGCGTGACGTGGGCCACGCTGGACGCGCCGCTGGTCGAAGTCGGCGCTGTCACGGCAAATCTCATTGGCTCTCTTTCGAATCCCAAGGCGTGGCTGGAGCATATCGGGCCGTCACAGACGATTTACTCATGGGCCATGAACAACCATTGGCACACCAATTACCGCGCCGAGCAGGATGGGCCGACGGTTTTCCGCTACGCCATCTGGCCGCACGGACCCTTCAGCGCAGAGGCGGCTGCGAAGTTCGGCGTGTCGATGAGCCAACCCTTGATCGTGGCGCCTGCGTCGGGCCAGGCCGTGTCCGAGCCGCGCTTGCGCGTCGAGCCTTCGAGCGTGCTGGTCACGGCTTTCAAGCCCAGCGAAGATGGCAAGGCATGGATCGTTCGCCTGTTCGGCGCTTCCGGAAAGACCGAGCAGGCCAAGGTCACTTTCGCTGATCCGGCGCCAAAGACGCTTTGGCTGAGCGACAACAGCGAGAGGCCGGGCCTAGCGGCAAGCGGGCCGATCGAAGTTTCCGCTTGGAGCATCGTTACGCTGCGCGCAGAGTTGCCCTGACAGCCTCAACCGGCTCAAAGACGCCTTGGAAACCGCTGAAGTTCCTTGTATTCTTTCTCCATGTCCGAGCGCGATTTTGAACGAGTGGTTGAGGAAGGACGGGCCTTGCAGGGGCTCTTCCCCGACCTGGGTTTGGTGGCCGTGGGTGGCACGGCGGCCGCGTTGCATTGTCGCCACCGCGTCTCCCTCGACGTGGACGAGGTAACGCCGCGGCTGCAGGAAAGCTTCGAGCAAATTGCCTCCGCTCTGGCGCGCTGGGACGGCTGGACCACCAACCGGTTGCACCCGCCCGTCTTGATCCTGGGTGAGCGTCACGGCGTGGAACTCGGCCTGCGCCAGCAACGGCGGGCCGTTCCGCTGCAAACGACCACCGTTGAGAGCCTGACGGTCCCCACCCCAGCCGAGATGCTCCGCATCAAGTCGTTTCTTCTCACCGAACGCAGGAACACCCGTGATTATGTCGATGTCGCCGCGCTGGCGCGGTTGCTAAACGAGTCTGCCTCGCTGGCGGCGCTGAGTTTCCTGAATCTGCTCTATCCGAGCGGCTCAGCACAGACCTTGATCAGCCAGTTTGCGGAGGCCTGCGAGTCGGAGCCGGTCGATCTGGACGCAATTCCGCTACAGTCCTACAAGGGCCTCAAAGCTCCCTTCACGGACTGGGCCTTTGTCGCGGCGGCCTGCCAGCGTCTCGGTCGGACGCTGCTCAAACTGGAGCTCAACAACACCCTGCCGCCATCCCTCGGAGAGGACTTCCAGCAGGAACCTGCGTCATGAACCCGTACCGCAACACCGAAGGCTTCACGCCGTTGACGTATCTCAACTGGATTCAGCGCGGCGGCACCGAGGATTGGAAGCGCCTTTACCAACTGTGCAAAGACCCGTCTGTGGCGCAAGCCGTGGCCGCGGTCCTGCCTCAGCGCGACCCGGACCTCATGGCCTCAGCCCGCCTTTGGAAGCATTTACTGGAAGATCTCCATCCCGGCTTGCACATCGACCTCAAGCCGGAGCGGCGGGAAATCGGGGTCTGAAAGGATGTGCGGAAATTCCGGACTGTCTGTTCGTTCTCGTCGTCCTCCTCGTCCTCGAAAATGAAGGCAGCATCGAGGACGCCGCCGAGGACGGTGACCCGAATCGGTTTTCCGCGCACGCTCCGGGATACGTGATCGCGGCTTCGGTCGATTCCCTGGAAAGGCGCGATGAACGCAGCGCGGCGCGGCCGCAACCGAAAGGAACGCAGCCTTTAGGCTGCAGGACGCCGCAAACCTGCCGGGGCTGGCGAATGGCTGAGGCGCTGCGAATTCCAACGCGCCTGCAGCCTAAAGGCTGCGTTCCGTCCCTGCCCGAGATTTACTTGCAGCTTGCGAACAATTTCGACTATTGCAGTGCAGAGCCTCGCCTAAGAGTAAAATGTCCTTCGCTCGGTTGACCTAAGTCAATTCAACGTGAGTCGCGCTTTGGCAGTTTCAGGTGCAGATAAGCCATGAAATACTTGTTTTTACCCCCCAACCTCGTGACAGCCCGCATGAGCAGGCTCGGTTCGATTGCGGATTGCGAATTGCGAATTGCGGATTTCCCAGCCGGAACCACCTTGCGCCGGCTGCTACGGCTCAAAAGCGGGATGCCCGGCCAGAAGGGTCGGCAGATGCTCAGCCGATTGGCCTTTCTCGTCTCAGCGCTCTTGTGGGCAGCTCCGCTGGCCGCGCAAGCCCCGGCCACGAACGCTTCCTTCAACGCTCTGGTCTTCTTCAAGAGCGTCGGCTTCAAGCACGACTCGATTCCGGCGGGGGTCGAGGCCATTCAGAAGCTCGCCGCCGCCCACAGCTTCAAGGCCGATTTCACCGAAGACGCGGCGGCGTTTACAGTCACCAATCTAGCCCGCTACCAGGTCGTCGTGTTCCTGAACAATTGCGGGGACCTTTTTAACGAAGAACAGCGGGCCGCCTTTCAAGGTTACATGCGCGCCGGGGGCGGTTTTGCCGGCATCCATTGTCCCATTGATTGCGAAAAGAGCTGGCCTTGGTTCAGCCAACTCCTCGGCACGCGCTTTCTGATCCATCCCGCTGTCATGCCGGGCACCATCGAGGTGGAGGACCGCACGAACCCATCGACCGCGCATTTGCCGAAACGCTGGACGCGGACCGATGAATGGTACAGTTTCAATTCCAACCCGCGCGGCAAAGTGCATGTGCTGGCCACGCTCGACGAAACCACTTACCAAGGCGGCGCGATGGGTCCTGATCATCCCATCGCCTGGTGCCATAAATTCGAAGGCGGCCGCATCTGGTACACGGCGTTGGGCCACACGCAGGAGAATTACAGCGAACCGCTCTTTCTCCAGCATATCCTCGGCGGGATCCACGTTGCCGCGGGAGTAAAGGAGGCTGATTTCAGCCCCAATGAAGTTCCAAAGCCCCGCTGACATGGAACTCGGCCAAGAGGACGCGCTTTATCTGGTCGGATGGGGGCGAACTACGGCGGTGGCAATAAAGCCGTGACTATTCAGATGGGATGAGGAGCGCACGCGCCCTCGCGTGCAGTGGTCGGCGCCCTCGCCGACCACATCGGCGCGCGCGAACAGGTCACTGTTTAGTGATTGATTTACGCGCCCGTTCCGACCGGCGAGACGCCGGTCGGAACACGCGAGGGCGCGTGCGCCCCCCAATTCTAGCTGCCTACTTACGGCTGAGAGGTGACGACGCAATTGGAGCGCGGGCAGCCATGCGCGTGTCGCAGGCGATGGGCCGTAACCTCTGAGAGTTGAAGCCGTGGCGATCACTGCGACGCCGCTACTTCCCGGGGCGCGGATCGGAATGGCGCCAATCCTCGAGCAAAGCGCGCACGGCAGCCACAAAGGCCAGCGGCTGGTCCAAAAACAGATGGTGATGCGCTTCCGGGATCGGGATGAAAGGCGCACGCCGACGCAACACCTGAGACATGTGATCAGCGATCTCCGGGGTGAAGAGTTCGCTTTTGTTGCCGTAAATCACGCCCACCCGGCAGGTCAACCTGCCCAGATCGGCGGACAGGTTCCCGAACGGAAAGTCCTTGAAGAGTTGGTCGTCAAATTTCCAGGACCAGCCTCCGTCCACTCTGGCCAGCGAATGCCGCGCGATATAGTCCAGAATGTAATCGTTCTCGCACGGCTGCACCGGCATCAGCTTGAAGCGCCGGAGCGCCGCTTCCAAGGTGGGATAAACCTGTTTGGGCTTGATCGGCGACCGTTTCAGGTCCTGCGCCCAATCGTAATCCGGCGGACGGACGGGAGAATCCACCAGCACGATGCCGGACAGTTTCTCTCCCTGCATCAGCCCGGCTTTCAACGCCACATAACCGCCAAAACTGTGGCCAATAATGGTGGGCCGGCCGGCAAAACCGGCATCGGCGCAGACGCTCATCACTTCGTGGGCGAACGTTTCGGCAGAATAATGCGGGCGATAACCGCTGTCGCCCATCCCGCTTAAGTCAATGGCCGCGATGCGGTGCCTTTCCGCAAAGAAAGGCGCGATGAAATCCCACCAATGAGCATGCGCTCCGCCCCCATGCACCAGGACCAACCCCGGTTTGTTTGCCTCGCCCCAGCGCAGATAATGAATGCGGCAATTCTCGACGTGGATGAAACGGTCTTCCGCGGCGGTTTTCACTGCGTGCGTGAACCATCTGGGCGGATGCGGTTTGGGTGGAACCATCACGGTTGAAAAGAATCAGAAATAATGCGCCGACTTGGCCGGAAACAAGTTTAATCCCCTGCGCCTTCCCCTTTCAAATACGCGATCAGATCGGCCATTTCCTGCCGGCTCATGTTCTTTTCCAATTCCTGCGGCATGAGTGAAAGAGCCGTCGCCGAAATCGAAGCGATGTTGCTGCGCAACAGGGTCTCTTCTTCACCCAGCGCCTGACGCAGGGTGAGGCTGGTGGCCGTTTCGGAAGCAATCAAAGCAGAGAGGGTCCGTCCATCCTTGGTTTCGATCACGTAGCCGGCAAAGCCCGGCACGATTTCATACTCCGGAATCAGGATGTGCAAAAGAATCGCTTCCTTGGGCTGGTTGCGAATGCCAAAAAGGTCGGGCCCCACCGGCACGCCTTCCCGGTCCAACCGATGGCATGTGGCGCAATGCAGTTTGAAGACTGCCCGGCCGTTGCCGGGACTCGGCGGCCGCGCCAACACGGATTTATACTCTTCGTACACTTTCATGCGGTCGCCCGCTTGCAGGTTTTTGAAAAGCGCCAGCGCGCGCTGACGAATGGCTTCGTCCTTGTGCTGCATCAATTGATTGCGCCGGGCCGAATCGAGCGCGGAAGGCGGGATAACGCCGGCTTCCATGGCCGCCAAGAGCCCCGGCAAATGCCGTGACTGCGAGAGCAAAGCCGCCACCACGCTTTCGCGCACCGGCGGCGTGTAACTCCCCCAGCGCTCGCGCCCCAACAGAGCCGGGACGATGCCCGCGTCGGGCCTCTGTGCCAGCGACCGGACCGCCGCGCTTTGCAGAACGGCCGGCTGCTGCGGATCGAGCAGGGCCAGCAGCGCGCTGCCGGCCAGATTGAACTCGGCGTGGGCCAGAAAGTTGACGGCTGCCAGGCGCGCCGTCACCGGTTCCTTAATGTCCACGGCTATAGTCCTCGATTGCGCCATCAATTCCCGCGCCCGTTGTTCGGCCGGTCCGGCACCCGCTCCATCCCTGAGCAATGAAACCAGGGGCGAACGGTCTTTGCCACCGAAACCCTGGCCGCGCAGGCCCTCGGCGAAACCGTTCAACGCCGCCATTTGCCAGGCGGCATCTTCCCGCCGGCTGGAAGCCGTGATCTTCTGTAGAATCGCTCCCGATCGGTCGTGGGGCTGGCCTGTCCCCAGCATTCGCCCCAGTTCGCCCATCAAAGCCGTCAATCCGTCATCAGACGATCCATCCCGAGAACCGAAGTTGACCGGAGCGCGGGCGGCCTCACCCGCAGGACTTCGGTTTGCCGGTTCTCCGTTCGCCGTTCGCCGATCATTGATTTTTTCTGCGGCATGCCTGGCCGCGGCCACCAGCGAAACGACTTCCGTAAGAACCGCCTCGCCGCCCCGGCCGGCCGAACTTAAAACCGCCGCCCTGGTCCAACGATCACCCGCATCGCGCACCGCGATGTTGGCCAGCGCCGGAATGAGGCGGCCCTCGTCGAGTTCGCCCAGCGTCAAAGCGCACTGAAAACGCACGCGGGCGTCGGCGTCGTCAGCCAGAGCGATCACGCGGGAAGCGAGGGCGGCGGATTGGGCGACGCGCGCCTCGGCCAGTTGCAGGCCCTGTTCACGCACAGCCGGATGCGGATGAACCAGCGCGCGCCGGATTGATTCATCGTCCAGTGCTCCGAGCGCCTCCAAAGTGCGCAACGCGTGCAACGTCGCCACCGCGGGCTTCGGATAGCGCCCTTCGCCAGGCTGCGTGTGCGGCGGGCGAGGCGAGGCCGGGATGGCCGCTTTTAAGAGAGCCGCCGCCGCCGGGTCTTGACGTTCGATCAGCAGCCGTTGCGCCGTCTCGCGCCACCAGGCATTCGCATTGCCCAATTCAGCGCAGAGAGTTTTCGCCGATGAGCCGGCCAAGGCGACCTTTAGCCTCTTCGCCTGGGTCCGATCGCCCGTCACGCGATAAATCCGGCCTTGATCTTTGCCGCGGTCAAAATCGGTATGTTTGCGGATTTCGACCGGCAAATACTCCGGATGTTCGATGGTTTTGCGGTACATATCGCAGAGATAAAGCGCGCCATCGGGAGCGTTGGCCAGGAATACGGGGCGAAACCAATCGTCGGTCGAAGCCAGAAATTCCACGCCTTCCCGCGCGCGGCCGGCGACGAACGTAGCCCCGGCAGGCGTCAGCCGGTCCCGATGCACCAAGTTGCCGGCGGGATCGCAGGCCAAAGCGTTGCCCCAATATTCCTCCGGCAGCGCCGTCCCGCGATAAATCAAGACGCCGCAAGCAGCGGTGAAGGTTCCCGCATGCGAATCGGCCGTCGTGATGTTGTGGCTGATGGGATAAATCCGCGCGGCGGACCCGTGGCCTTTCAACGGTTCGGGCACCATGCTCTCGGGAAGATTTTGCATCGTTTCGGAAAAAGCCAGGTGCGGATTGCGCCTCAGATAGCGCGACGGCAGCACGATATGCCGGATATGCACCCGGTTCATGCAATTAAAGCGATGGCCAAAATCGTCGAAGGTTAACCCGAACTGCGCTTTGCCATCCGCCGCTTCGAAGATGCCGGTGTCAGGCCGAAAACGCAGGTCCGTGCGCGCAATGTCCACCGCGGGATGATTTGGGAAATCGGGCGCGCTGATTTGTCCGCCCACCAAGCCGCTGGCCAGATACACCCAGCCATCGAGGCCGAGCGTCGGATGGCTGACCCGCAGTTGGGTGCTGCCGGCGGTGGCAAAGCCGGTCAAGACCACGCGCCGGAAGTCCGCGCGGCCATCGCCATTGGTGTCCTTCAGGTAAAGCACGTCCGGCGCGCAGGTGACGAACACACCTCTTTTCCACGGCAGAACTCCATTGGGAAAGGTCAGTCCATCCGCAAAAACCGTTCGCTTCTCGAAGCGCCCATCGCCATCCGTGTCTTCCAGGAGCGCAATCATCCCCGCCGGCGGCCGGCCTGTGCCGGGACCGGTGGGATAGCCGCGATTCTCGGCCACATACATGCGGCCGCTCTCATCGAAGGCCAGCGCGACCGGGGCCACGACGGTCGGTTCGGCGGCGGCCAATTCCACGCGCAAGCCGGGCTCAAGCCGGAAGGTCTCGAGCGATTGTTCAGGTGTAAGGGGGCGGTTGGAATTGCGGATTGCGGATTGCGGATTGCGGATTGATTCCTCTGCGCAGATCGACCACGCTCCGGAGAAGGACGCGAACAGGCTAACGGTTAAGAGCATGCACGGAAAATTGATTTTGGGCATCGTCCTCGTCGTCGTTCTCGTCCTCGATGTTGCCTTCATTTTCGAGGACGAGGAGGACGACG
>ERZ1292640.151-Hain-H43-02um-R1-151-length-56024-cov-43_pt1 | contig 56024 bp, 39 predicted proteins | sample MGYA00564404_ERZ1292640 | MGnify/ENA primary metagenome ERZ1292640 (study PRJEB36523, sample SAMEA6512636) | groundwater metagenome | collected 2019-01-08 | study: AquaDiva: Metagenomics assemblies of 32 groundwater samples | reverse complement strand
ACGTGCTGAACAACCCCGGCACGCCGCAGCCGAGCAGCACCAGCGGCATAATCAGTCTTCAGAACTCGGCCAACTCGCCGCGCGAGTTGCAGCTCACGCTGCGGCTGGCGTGGTAGCGGGGCAGCCCGGTTGTACGCGGCGAAGGAAATGATTGCGCCTCCGCTCCCCGCCCAGAGGGTACCCGGTCGCGGCTCAGCAAGGGCACCGAGCCGCGCGCGCCCCCGGTTCCAGAATAGACCTGCCTGTCAAGGGTTGGCCGCGGGCGCAGGTTTCCGGCGATTATTTTCAACGGATTGGGCGGGTGGAACAGGGTGTGACCGGCCTAACGATCCGCGGGGCGCGTTCCGGCATTCTGAGGAAGCTGAGCTTGGGTGTACACCTGTCTGGAATGGCGACTGCACGGCCGCCTGCCGAGGCAGGAGTGGGCCGCAGCCCGCGGTTTTGGGGCTTCCCCAGGGTTGTTCGTATCGGGGATGATTGAGTAGACCGGATCGGGATCGAGCGGCTGCGGGCTGAAGCCCGCAGCGCCACGCTAAACGGTGCGCTGCCCCATGTGGCCCACACTTCAGTGTGCGGCGGCGAGCCGTTGACTCGGCGGCAGGCGTACCCCAAAGCGGTATACTGGCATCAGCGTGGCGCGCATCATGCGGCGGCGAATTCTGGTCGGCCCCGGCGGGCCTAAAGGCCGGGGCGGGGATAAGCTCCGGCGGTTGATCAGGAACCCGGCGACGCTGGCCAGTAACGCGACGGAAGCCGTCACGCATATCATGTGGCAAGGCCGGACGTTCCGGCTGCGCGAGCGGATTAACCTCAGCGTGCGGCGGCGCGGGCCGTACTGCTTCATCGAGTACGAGCCGCTTGGGATCTCGGGCTACGGACGCGATGAGCAGGAGGCCTTGGAAGCCTTCGCCGCGGACTTCGCGACCACCTGGGATTGGATCGCGGAGGCGCGCGACAGCCAACTGGCCAGCGACGCACGCGAGCTTAAGCGCGGGTTGCAGGCGTTGGTGGCGGCCCTCGAAGTTGCATGACGGAGATCCATGTCCGCGCCGTAATGACCGCGCTGTTGAACACAGGCTTCGTCAAGATCGAGGCTGCGCACCATACGATGTTCTGGCTCGTTGCGGGCGGCCGGCGGCGAGCCATTCGGACGCGGCTCAGCCACGGGCAACGGAAGGTTGACGACTGGTTGCTTAGCGAGATGGCCAAGCAGGTTCGCCTTTCCAAACAGGAACTGCTGAGCCTCATCGATTGTGAGATGACGGGCGAAGAATACCTGCGGCTGATGATCGACCGCGGGTACTTCGGATCCTGAGGCGCTCGATATCAAGCGCTGCGATCGAGTTGCAGCTCACGCCAGGGCTGGCGTGGTAGGGGGGCAGCGCGGTTGAGAGGGGATGTGGACTTGGCCGGCCGAGTGACGTGAAAACGCGGCGCCGTTCATCGGCAGCCAAGCTGCCACGCTGCGCCGCGACATGAAAGAATGTGGTCATGAAGCGACCATTCGCCGCGACCGTCTGGCGTGAAGGGAAGTGGTACGTCTCTCAGTGCCTCGAAGTCGACGTTGCCAGCCAAGGCGAGACCGAAGAAGACGCTCTCGCCAACTTGAAGGAAGCACTGGAGCTTCACTTCGAACCGCCGCAAGCCACCCGTCCACCCAAGGTTCGCGTGATCGAGGTTGAGGTTGGCGCGGCTTAGGCCCCAGCCCTTCCGCGAGGTCAAGCGCCGGCTTGAGGCAGCGGAATTCGTCGAAATCAGCCAGAAAGGCAGTCACGTGAAGTTTGTGCGGCGACGCGGCCAGGCCGGATCGTCCGATCGGTGGACAGCAAATGCCCGGCACGCCGCAGCCGAGTGGCACCAGCGGCATAATCAGTCTTCAGAACTCGGCCAACTCGCCGCGTGAGCTCCATCTCACGCTGCGGCTGGCGTGGCGAGGGGCAGGGCGGTTTGGCCTGCGCCGTCTCTGGCACACACCTCGCTACAGTTCGCTGCGTACCAGTAGCTCTGCTCTTAACTCGAGGCGGCGGGCATCATTCATTGCGAGCACTTGGACAGTGGCGCGTCGGACGATTTCGACAATCTGGCCTTGGCCTGCGCGCTGCGGCCTCCATTGCTATTGGCTATTCGAGTGCAGATGCTGGCGGGCCTTGAGCTTTAGGATTGAGATGAAGTCGGCTGCGTTGATCAACGCCTCATACTCGGCGTGCTCGTCGTCGGTGAGCAGGCCCTCGTTGGCACGCTCAGCGAGCGTGTCGATTCTCTCCTGGACTGGAGGAGCAACGCGCAGCTCGACCAGCCGCCGAGCGGACTCGGCGTCCAGACAACGGCTTAAGGGGTCCAAAAGACCATCAAGCACAGTAGCAGCGCTCATGCCCTCACGTTACCACGAAGGCCGCCGCTGTATCTGGCGGTTGATGACGCCCTGCGTGAGCTTCAGTAGCTCCAGGCGTCGAACTTGATCGCGGTTTTGTCGTCGATCTTCTGGAGCCAGAGGAAGCCGCGGCGCAGTTCCATGTAGGGGCCGTTCTTACCCCAGCGGGCGGTGGCGTTCCAGATCTTCATCTCGGGACCTTGCCCCCAAAAAGTGTGGCCTTTCAGCAAGATGAAGTAGCGCCCCCATTCGCGCTCGTCGAACGGCAGGCCCTTGCCAAGCTCGACGCCGCGCAGCAGCGGCGCGATCGACTTGACCACGATCTGGAAGGCCTTGACGCTGATCTCGGCCGGAAAGATGGCGGTTGCTCCGGACGGCGTGTAGACGATGGTGTATTCGCCGGGTGTGAAGCCCTTGAACTCGAAGCGGCCCTGATCGTCGGTAGTGGCTGACGGCGCCGAGGCGGGCAGCTTGATGCGGGCCTGGGTGGTGTCCTGGTCCCCGGCCACCTGGCCGAGGATGACGCGCGCCTTGGCCATCGGCTTGCCGCTGCGCCCCACGAAGACACCGGTGGCGGTGGCGCTCGGCTTCGGTTGCGGTTTCTGCTGGGCGGCCAGCGGCGACACAGCGGCCGCCAGCACTACCATTGCGGGAAGCGACAGCGAATTCATAAACCCTCCCCCACTGAGGTATCATACAGCGACGGGAACAAGGAGGGCGGATGATTTCACGGCGTCGCTTCACGGGAAAGCTGGCCTGGCTGGGGGCGGCCGCGTCGATGGGGGCCGAGCGGGCGCTGGCGCAGCGGTCGCTGCTGGAGAGGAAAGCGCCCCCCGGCATGGTCTGGCTCAACGCCAACGAGAACCCGGACGGCCCCTGCCCGGCGGCGATCAAGGCGATGAGCGAGGCGCTGCCTCTCGCCTGGCGCTATCACTACCAGGAAATGCCGGACGTCTACGCCGCCATCGCGCGCAACGAGCAGCTTGAGCCGGCGCAGGTGCTGGTGGGGGCAGGCTCGGCCGAGATCCTGCACATCGCCGTGGACGCGTTCACTTCGCCGACGCGCCCCTTGATCACCCCGGTGCCCACTTTCGAGGCGCCGATAGACATAACGGCCGCGCTGGGCCGCAAGGTCATCCGCGTGCCGCTCACCAAAGACTACGCGGCCGACGTGAGACGCCTGGCCGAGGAGGCGACGCGAGCCGGCGGGGGGGTGATTTACCTGTGCAACCCGAACAACCCCACCGCCAACCTTACTCCGAAGGCCGAGGTGGCCTGGCTGGCGCAGAATCTCCCGCGCGACACGGTGCTGCTGGTCGATGAAGCTTACCTCCACTTCGTCGAGGGCTACGAGGAGATCAGCGCGCTTCCCTATGTGCGGCAGGGCAAGGAGGTGGTGGTCACGCGCACGTTCTCGAAGATTTACGGAATGGCGGGGCTGCGAGTGGGATTCGGGTGCGCCAGGCCCGATCTCATCCAGAGAATGCGGCCGTTCCGCGCCGGCGTGATCTCGTACGTGAGCGCGCGGGCGGTGCTGGCGGCGCTGGAAGAGGGGCCGCGGCCGATCGCCGAGCGGCGCGCCCGGCTGGCCCGCGTGCGCGGCGGGCTGTGCGAGTGGCTGCGCCAGAAGAAGCTGGGCTACATCGAGCCGCAGGCCAACTTCATGATGATCGACGTGGGCCGCGACGTGCGCGAGCTGGGCCAGGCCCTGTGGGAGAAGGGGATCGCCGTTGGCCGGCCGTTCCCGCCGCTGGACCACATGCTGCGGGTGACCATCGGCGCCGAGCAGGACATGGCCAAGTTCCGGGCGGCGTTCGAGCAGGTCTACTTCGGTTGACCCGCAGCGGGGCCGGGCAGGTGCGCCGGCCCATATAGCAGGCGGCCCGGGCGTTCCTCGGTCACCTTGCCGTTCAGCACTATCGGCCTGCCGTTCACGAACACGTCGCGGACGCCCTCGGCGTACTGGTGCGGCTGTTGGAAGGTCGCCTTGTCGGTGACGGTGGCGGGGTCGAAGATGGCGATGTCGGCCTGCATGCCGGGGCGGAGCAAGCCGCGGTCGGGCAGGCGCAGGCGCGCGGCCGGCATCGAGGTCATCTTGCGGATGGCCTCCTCCAGGCTGATGGCCTTGCGCTCGCGGACGTAGCGGCCGAGCACCCGTACAAATGTGCCGTAGCTGCGCGGGTGCGGAGCCCCGTGCCCGAAAGTGGGGATCTCGCCGTCGGAGCCGATCATGGTGAGCGGCGAGCGCATGATGCGCTCGACATCCTCTTCGGCGATGGCGTGGTAGATGGTCTGGCAGCCGCCCTTCCGCTCGAGTTCGAGCACGAGGTCGGCGGCGTTTTCGGCCGTGCCGGGCAGGCCGCGCTGCTCGGTGAGCTGGGCGAGGTTCTTGCCGGCCAGGCTGGGATCGAAGCCGCAGTTGGCGAAGACGACGTTCTTGGGGTCGCCGCCGCCGCGGTCGTTCTTGATGCGGTCGATGATGCCGGCCTTGATCTTGGCCCGCTGGGCGGGGTCGCGCAGGCGCTCGGTGAGGCCGCGCTGGCCGCCGGCCTGCGCCCACTGCGGGATCAACGCCGAGGAGCCGGTCGAGGAGGCGGTGTAGGGGTACTGGTCGATGGTGACATCGACGCCGCGGGCGCGGGCTTCCTCGACCAGCCGCAGGGTCTCCCGGCTCCGGCCCCAGTTGCCGGCGCCGATGATCTTGTGATGGGTGAGCTGGGTGGGGAGGCCGCCCTGCTCGCCGATGCGGATGGTCTCGCGCACACTGTCGAGGATCCCGGCCGCCTCGTCGCGCATGTGCGAGATGTGCACGCCGCCCAGTTGGCCGGCCACCCTGGCCAGCTCGATAACTTCTTCAGTGGGCGTGTAGTTGCCCGGCACGTAAAACAGCCCGGTGGAGAGCCCGAAGGCGCCGCCTCGCATCTCCTGGCGGACGAGATCTTTCATCTTCTCGATCTCGGCCGGAGTGGCGGGGCGGTTCTCGCGCCCCATAATCTCCTGGCGGATGGTGCCCTGCCCCGCCAGCAGGCCGAAGTTGACCGAGATCGGCGTGCGCCCCAGCTTCTCCAGGAAGGCGCGCAGCGGCAGCGGCGAGCCGCCGTCCGGGCCCTCGATCAAGGTGGTGACTCCCTGGCGGATGTAGTTCTCGGCGGTGGGGATCTGGAAGATGCCGCGGCGGGCGTGGGTATGGATGTCGATGAAGCCGGGGGCGACGACCATGCCGCGGGCGTCGATCCGCAGGGCAGCCTGGGCGCCGGAGAGCGGGCCGATGGCGGCGATCTTGTCGCCCTTGAGGGCGACATCGGCCAGGAACCAGGGGCCGCCGGCGCCGTCCACCAGGCGGCCGCCGTGAATCAGAACGTCGTATTGGGCCAGGCAGAGGTTGGCCAGCAGGAAGGGAAGAGCTTTTCGCATCAAGGAGATTTTACACGGAGACGTGGCCGGACGGGGCGAGCCCGTGTTAAAACGCTACTCGTCGCGGATTTTGGGAGGCGAGGAAATCATGGAGAAGAACATGCCCAGAATGACCAACATGGCGATGCCGAAGCCGACCCACATATGCGACCTCCTGTTTCCTCTGTCCTTATCGGCAGCACGCAGCCTGCCAAATAGGGAGATTCGCGCTGGGGCCGCGAGGATTCAGCGAAGGGGCCGCGAGCATTCGGCGAAGGGGCCGGGCGGATTCGGCATTGTAGGGGTCGGGCATGCCCGACCCCTACGACGGCCCTCGGGTTAAAAGCGGTAGTACAGGCCGAACTGGATCAGCCGCCGTCCATAGAAGGGGCTGGTGATGCGGCCGAAGTTGGTCGATTCGATGGATTGATCGTCGACGTACCAGGTGGGGTGATTGAAGATGTTGGACGACTCCATGCGCAGCTCGACGGAATGCCGCTCGGTAATGCGGGTGTTCTTCTGGACTCCGAAATCCATGCCGAAGACCCACGGTCCGGAGAACATGCGGCGCTGCAATCCCCCCAGGGTCCCGGCGCCGGGATGGAAAAAGACCTGGCCGTCGAACGGCGGCCGGCCATCGGCAGCGACCGCACGGTTATCGGGACCGGTCATCGAGGGAGCGGAAAAATAGGGCCCGTTGCCGGCGATGCGCAGCTTGAACAACTTGTCCAGTTCGCCCTTGGTGAGGGTCGTGTTGGCCGTGTTCACGCCCGAGCGGGCGCCGCGGTTGAGCGTTCCGCGGCCCGAGGACACCGAGAAAGGCGTGCCCGCCTGCCAGGTCATGTTGCCGGAGACGCTCCATCCGCTCAGCAGCCGCTCGAGCGGCTTGAAGTTGGCCCGGCGGTCGCGGCCTAACGGCAGGTCATACAGCCCGTTGGCCTTGATGACGTGGGTCAGGTCGTAGGGCGCGCGGGCGCGCTCGATCTTGGCGTTGTCGTTGTCCAGGAAAGCCTCAAACCGCGTCTGGCCGTCGCCGGAGGCGTCGCCCATGGCTTTGGACCAGGTGTAGTTTCCCTGGACCACCAGCCCCCTGGCCACGCGGCGGCGAACGTCCACCTGGAGGGCGTTGTAGGTGGTGTTGCTGTAATTGGTCACCATGTTCGCGCCGAGCGCGAAGGGATTGCGGAAGAAACTGACCGGACCGTTGAGCCCGTTGATCTGGTAGGTTGACGCAAGCTCTCCGACCTGTCCCTGCCGGATCAGGTTTTGAATGGTGGAGTTCGAGAACAGCCCGCCGCTGGCGAGCCGGGGGAAGACGGTGAGCGGCTGGCTGCCGGGGACAGCCGGGTCATAGGCGGGGTTGAAAGACCCTCTGGCCGCCAGCGCCAGGTTTCCGTTGTTCTGGGCGCGGCGGAAATCATCCAGGAATCCGTTCTCCTTAATCACGACCTGGTTGTAGTCGAAGGCCCGGAATTCCTTGGTGCCGTGGTTGCCGACATAGCGGATCTCAACCACCAGGCCCCTCAGCTCCTGCTGGATGCCGAAGGTCCACTGCTGGACATACGGCGTTCGCAGGTTGGGATCGGGGATCCCGAAGGCGCTCTGGGTGTTGAGCCGGTAGTTGTCCTCGAAGGTGCGCGGCACCTTGAACTGGGGCACGGTCACCGGCGGCAGGCCGGTACTAACGCGGCCGTTCAAGCCGGCGGCAGTGGAGGCCGCCGACAGACCGCTGTTGGTCCCGACGTTGTTGTCAACGGCGCGGATGGTCTCGTCGTTGACGAAGCCGATGCTGTACCCCATCCGGAGCGCCGTGCGCCCGTTCCCAAACAGGTCCCAGGCCAGGCCGACGTTGGGCGCGAAGTTGTTCGGGTCCTTGTTGTACCAGGGACGGCCAACCGCGCCGCCGGCGAAATCGAGCGTGGCATTGGAAAGCAGCGTGGCGATGGCGTTGCCGCCCTGAACGACGGGCAGCAGGCCGAGCGCGTCCCGTTCATCGACGCGGCCGAAATAGTCGTACCGCACACCGAGGGTAAGGGTCAGACGGGGCTTCACCTTCCAACTGTCCTGGAAATACCCGGCGTAGTTGTCCAGCAGGAAATGCCGCAAACGCGTTGCGCCATTGACAAAGCCCGAGCTGCGGCTGGTGATGTTGAAGGTCTGGGTGTAGCTGGTGACATAGCCGGCCATGGTGGCCAGCATGGCGTTGGCGGCTGCCAGATCGGCGGAGCTGATCCCGGACAACTGAGCCGCCGTCAGGCCCTGGTTGCCAGTGCCGATTCCCAGGTTGTAGGTGGGCGTGATGCCCGCATCGTTGAATGGGGCGGCACGGATCTGCTGCGCCTGGAAGCCGAACTGAAGATTGTGCCTGGAGACTACGTAGCTCGAGTTGCTCTGCTGGCTGTAAGTGTTGGTGTCGCGCCCCTGGGCGCGAAAGGTGTTGAGCGGATTGCCGTAGATCATCCCGGCCAGGATGTGGGCGCCGAACTTCTCCGAGGTCAGGAAGGTGGCCGGCGCCAGGTTGAAGCCGCCACGTAGCTCGTTGGTGAAGCGGGGGGTGGGATTCCAGCGCCAGACCAGCGAAAGCAGCTTCTTGGCGTCGTCGTTGGAAACCTTGGGCGCCACTGAGTAATCGTTGGCCAGGTCGGTGCGGTCCACCACATCCCGGTTCCAGGTGAAGGTGCCCGCAAACGCGTTCCTGGTCGAGAGCAGGTAATCGATCTTGAGAGTGTAGTTGTCCCGAATCCGGTTGTTGCGCAGCAGGAAGGAATAGCCGCCGGTGTTGCGCAACAGGGATTCGCTGCTGTCGCCCAAGCGGAAGTTATTGATCTTCTCCGGGCCGGGCACCTGCTGAAGCACCTGCTGGAGAGCGGGGTCGGCCGCGACTCCGGCAAGCTGCAACACGTTGGCTTTTCGGATCGCGCTCGCCGCGTCGCGGTAAGTGAAAATCCCCTGCCGGCCGTCCGTGGTCAAGAGGGTGCGGTTGGCGGTGCTCTGCTGGTGCAGGCGGAAGGCTTCGTAGTTGGTATAGAACAGCAGCTTGTCCTTCAGGATGGGCCCGCCCAGCGAGCCGCCGGCCTGGTTCTGGTTCAGGAACGGCCGGTTGATTCCGTCACGATTGTTGAACCAGGTGTTGGCGGCCAGGGCGTTGTTCCGGTTGTACCAGTACAGGGAGCCATGGAAGGCATTGCCGCCCGACGGCGTTACGAAGCTCACCTGGGCCGTGCCGCCGGCGAACATGGCGCCCGGGTTGGAAGTCACCACCGTGACCTCGGCGATCTGATCGAGCAGCAGCAGGTTGGGCAGAAAGTCCAGCGCGTTGGCGCGGATGAAGTTGTCCTGGATATTGATGCCGTCCAGGGTGGCGCTGGCGAAGGAGGTGCGCTGGCCGTTGATCACGGTGTTGCCGCGGCCGGAGGTGACCCCAGCCTGGGTGAGGATCAATGCCAGCGGGCTGCGATTCATCAGCGGCAGCCGGCGCACCTGCTCGTTGGTGACGGTGGTGGAGATCTCCGCGTTGGTAGTCTGCACTCCCTGGATCGTGCTGATGACTTCGACGGTCGCAGTGACTGCGCCGAGTTCGAGCTTGATGGGCGGGAGGCTGGTTTCCCGGCCGGGGTCGATCTTGACCCGCCGGATCGTGTGTTTCTGGAAGCCCGCGGCTTCCACCACCAGGTCGTAGAAATCGGGCCGCACCCCGATCATGGTGAACAGCCCTTCGCTGGTGGTGGTGAAAGAAAGCACCGGCGTGCTGCCGCCAGCGAGCAACAGGTCCACTTTGGCGCCGGGGACGGCGCTGCCGGTCGGATCCAGCACCGAGCCGCTCAGGCGGCCGGTAACCTGGGCCGGCAACAAGGTTGGGCCGGCGATCAGGGCCAAAGACACGGCAAGCGCGCGCATCGCTATCAGCTTGTGCATAAACCCCCTTCGACTAACCTAACGATACTTCCTATTGCCAGTATACCGCCGACCCGCTCCAATGGGGCCGCGTCAGTAGGGGTCGGGCATCCCCGACCCCTACCAGTTGATGCGCAACGCCCACTGGATGATGCGCGAGGTGACGCCGCCGCCGCGCACGGTGTCCACGGTGGCGGTCAGCTTGCCGAAAGTGGAACTGTCGATGCCGGTCTGGAGGCCGGTGAAGTTCGGGTTGTTAAAGGCGTTGAACAGCTCCAGGCGAAGCTCGACGTCGAACCGGTCGCTGATGGACGGGATGCGGGTGCGCTTGGCGATACCAACGTCCTGGTTGAAGAAGCGCGGGGCATTGATGCCCAGGAAGGGCAGGTTCCCTTCTTCGTTGACTCCAGGATGATCGAAGCATGGAGTGGTCTGGCCAGGCGAGCAGAAGACGGCCCGGCTGGCGGCGCCGGCGACCGTCACCAGCCCCGAGTCGGGGTTCAGCCAGAATACGCCGCTCGGGTGGCGAAAGACCCCGACGTGCTCCTGCAACTGGCTGGCGGTCATGTTGCGCACCACAGCAGTGGCGCCGACCAGCGAGCCCGTGGTAGAGCGCCCTGAGGTGACGGTGAACGGGGCTCCGCTGTTCCAGCGGGTGATGCCGTTCAGGTTCCAGCCGCCAATAAGCTTGTCCAGGACCACGGGCACGGAGCCGGCCAGCCGCTTGCCCCGGCCAATGGGCAGCGGGTAGAGGAAGTTGGCCGAGAAGGCATGCCGGACGTCGAACGCCGCCCGGGCCTTATCCAGCGAGCGATTAAGCAGCGAGCGGTAGTTCTGGGATTCGTTCTGGCTGGTCAGGAAGGTGGTGTCGGCCAGCACTTTGCTGAAGGTGTAGTTGGTGCCGAAGAACAGGCCGCTGGCGAAACGGCGGTTCAGCTCCACCTCCAAGCCGTGGTAGTAAGACCAGCTCGAGTTGTCAACCGACGAGGCGTTGGCCGCAAACGGGTTGGCCACGAAGAAGTTCAAGGGGTAATTGGCCTCGCGGTTGGCGCGGTAGGTGGCCGAGCGCCGGACGGTGTCAAACATGGCGCCGATCTGGTTCTGGTTGATCTGGGTCACAAAGGCGCTGTTGGCGAAGCCGGAGGCGGCCGGCAATCCCGCAAACAGCTTCTCGAAGATGGGCAGCGGCGACTGGCCGGCCAGGCCCTGGTTGGCGAAACTGGTCCTGCCGATCGAAAGGTTCCTCTGCGCGTTGCGGAACTCCTGGAGCAAACCGTTGTTGACGAAATCCAGCTCGTTAACGCTCCAGGCGCGGAACTGCTTGACGGCGTGGTTGCCCACGTAGCGGACCTCAAGCGCCAGGCGGTTCCACAGCTCGCGCTGGATGGCCAGGTTCCACTCCAGCACGTAGGGGGTCCGCAGGGTGGGATCGAAGTGCCAGAGGGCGGCGCCGGTGTTGGCGTTGAAGTTGGCTCGCTGAGAGACGGGGAAGGCGGCGGTCGGAGCGGCCGGCGCGGGATTGGACTTGTTTGAGAAGACGCCGGGGGGGACATTGTTGGCCAGCACGCTAAACAGGCCGGTGTTGCCGGTCGAGGCGAGTTGGAACAAGGTGATTCCGTCCTGCGTGTAGTGCGAGGAGAAGGCGCCGCGGATGGAGGTCCGGCCGTTCTTCCAAGGATCCCAGGCGAAGCCCAGGTAGGGCGCGAAGTTGTTCAGGTCCCGCTGGTAGATTGGCTTGTTGTTGCGCCCGCCGGCGAAGTTCAGCAGCGTGTCGGTCATGGCCGGAGTGGCGCGCGGGCTGAAGAGGTTGCCGACGCCGGCCGGCCCCCACAAGCCGGCGGTTCCGTCCTGAGGCAGCAGTACCAGCCCGTTGCGCAGGTCAAACACCCCCTGGTATTCGTAGCGCACGCCGTACTGCACCATCAGGTTGCTGCGGAACTTGAAGCTGTCCTGGGCGTACCAGGAGAGATTGTGTTGGATGGGATCGATGCGGCGGGGGACATCCGGGACAAACCCGGATTTCGGGGAAGTGTGGTTGAAGCCCTGCTGGACGGAGCCGAGCAGCCCGGTGACCAGGTTGAAGATGCCGCCGGCGCGGCCCAGGTCCCCCGAACTGATTCCTCCAGGGAACTTGGCGGCGGTAATGCCGTTGGGGTTGGCGGAGTTCGAGCCCAGTGTCACCAGAGGCACGACGGTGTTGTAGAAGTAAGAGTTGGCGAGGATCTGCCGGTACTCGCCGCCGAAGCGCAGCGAGTGGCCGCCCCGGACCCAGGCGAAGTTCTCGATCAACTGCCGCACCGGGGTGTTGCGCCCCTGCGGCATGTTGGTCTGGGTGTAAATGGGATCGGTCACCGTGCCCACCCCCATCTGGTAGCCGCCGGTTTCCTTGTAGTTCTCGAAGAGATTGAAGCCTACCGGAGCGCGCGTGTAGCCGAACCGCAATTCGTTGGTCTTGGACGATCCGAAGATGGCCTGCCAGGCCCAGGTAAGCACCTGCCGCCGCGAGGCCTGGCTGCCGCCGCGGGCCTTGGGGTCCTTGGCGGGGAATCTAGGCTCGATGCCGTTCAGCAGGTCGGGCGTGCTGTCGAAGTCAGACTGGTTAAAGACGAACTCGAGGGAGTGGTTGTTGGTGAGCTGCTGGTCCACCCGCAGGGTGTAGCGATCAACGATGTTCTTGCCGGGCAGGTTGAAGACGAAGCAGCGGATGTTGTAAGTGTCGCCGGCACAGCCGGTGTCGCTCAGGCCGGCGGTGGGCACCTCGGCGTTGTAGATGTCCATGACGGCCGGGTTGAGGGCGGGAGGAGAGGTGCTGGCGCCGAGGGTGCCCAGCGTCAGCAGGTTCACCTGCTGGGGCGCGCCGCCGGAGGTGGGCACGTAGGTGAACAGGCCCTTGCGGGCGTCCGGCGTCAGCACGGTGCGGGTGCGGCTGCGCGAGAGCGGCTCGCGGTACGCCTCGTAAGTGCCAAAGACGAAGGTGCGGTTGCGCCCGTCGTAGATCTTGGGGATGTAAACGGGGCCGCCGGCGCTGGCGCCGATGCGGTTCTGCAACTGGAAGGGCCGGGGCACGTTCGCGGCGTTGTTGAACCAGACGTTGGCGTTGAGGTTGTCGTTGCGCTGGAACCAGAACAGCGAGCCGTGGAACTCGTTGGAGCCGCGGTGGGTGCGGATGCTCACCTGCGCGGCGCCAAAGCCGGCGTCGGCCCCGATGCCGCCGATGGAGACGTTGAACTCGCCGACCGTGTCCACCGTGGGCGCGCTGATGGCGAAGAACGCGCTGGTCTTGACGAAGTTGTCGGCGACGTTGATGCCGTCCTGGGTGAGGTTGGTGGAATTGCCGCGCAAGCCGTGTACGAAGGAATCGGCAATCCCCGACGACGTGGGCGTGGCGATGCCGGGCATCACGCGCACCAAGTCCAGCGGGTTGCGGGTGGGCAGCGGCAGGTTGATGATCTGCGCCCGGTCGATGCTGTTCTTTAGCTCAGCCGACTCGGTTTGTATGACCGTCTGCTCGGCCAGGACGACCACCTCGGCGCCCAGCTTGGCAAGCTCCATCCGGGCGGTCACCTTGGCCGTCTGGGACAGGTACACCTGGACGCGCTCGATGTTCACTTTGGCGAAGCCCTTGGCGTCCACCAGCACGCTGAAGAAGCCGTTGGGCAGGTTAGTGACGGTGAAGGCGCCGGTACTGTCGGAAACCGTCTTGTACTCCCTGCCGGTGGACAGGTCCTTCACGGTGACCGCGGCGCCGGGGATGACGGCCTCGGTTGGGTCCACTACCAGACCGGTGATGGTGCCGGTCAAGACTTGGGCGTGAATCGCTCCGGCGAAGAGGAGCAGGACGAGCAGCGGAGTAACCAGCGTTCGCATCTTATCCTCCTAAAGCGGCCTGAGGGAATACTATGACGGCGGGGGGGCGGGTGTCAACTGCCGGCGCCGGCAACCCTGGTAAACTGGCACGACGGAGGAACGGAGATGGAGCTTGCGCCCGGAACGCGGCTTGGGCCGTACGAGATTCTCGGCGCCCTGGGTGCCGGCGGCATGGGCGAGGTCTATCGCGCCCGCGACACGCGGCTGGAGCGGACGGTCGCCATCAAGATCCTGCCGGCGCACTTCGCGGCGCGCGAGGACCTGCGCCAGCGCTTCGAGCGCGAGGCGCGCGCGGTCTCCAGCCTGAATCATCCGCACATCTGCAACCTTTACGACATTGGCCGGCAGGACGGCGCCGACTTCCTGGTGATGGAATACCTCGAAGGCGAAACGCTGGCGGCCAAGCTGGCCAAGGGGCCGCTGCCGGTCGCCGACGGTGACGGCTGAGGGGACCATCGTCGGAACCCTGCAATACATGGCCCCCGAGCAACTGGAGGGTAAGGAAGCCGACGCCCGCACGGACATCTTCGCCTTCGGGGCGGTGCTCTACGAAATGGTCACCGGACGAACGGCGTTCGAGGGCAGGAGCCAGGCCAGCCTGATCTCGGCCATCATGACCTCGGAGCCGCCACCGCTGGCCGCGCTCCAGCCGCTGTCGCCACCGGCGCTGGCGCATGTCGTAAAGAAATGCCTGGCCAAGGACCCGGACGAGCGGTGGCAGAGCGCCGGCGACATTGCCGCCGAACTGAAGTGGATCGCCGAAGCCGGTTCGCAGGCCGAGGCGCCGGTGAGGCGCAGGAACCAGTACGCCGGCTGGATCCTGGCGGGCGTGCTGCTGATCGTCTCCCTGGCCTTGGGACTCCTTCACTTTCGTGGAGCGCCGGCCAGGGAACGGGTAGTGCGTTTCACAGCGCTCGCACCCGCGGGCGTGGCCATTGCAGCGTACGACCTCCCCGTTGTCTCTCCCGACGGCGAACGCATCGTGTTTCGGGGCAGCACCGCCGATGGGAGGGTCTTGTTGTGGGTCCGCCGGCTCGATTCCCTTGCCGCTCAACCGCTGGCGGGCACCGAGGACGGATACTTTCCTTTCTGGTCGCCGGACAGCCGCCAGGTAGGATTCTTCACCCAGCAAAAATTGAGAACGATCGACCTCTCCGGAGGCTCTTCGCAGACGGTCTGCGACGTGGGCGGCGGCGGCGGCGGCGGAACGTGGAACCGTAACGGCGTCATCGTTTTCGGCCGCATGTCTGGAGGTGCACTGCGCCAAGTGGCTGCCAAGGGCGGAGTGGCAAAGCCCGTGACGGCGCTGGACGAGGCGCGCCAGGAATCGGCGCACATGTATCCGTTCTTTCTTCCCGACGGGCGCCGTTTCCTTTACCTGGCCCGCAGCGCGAAACAGGAAAACACCGCGGTCTACGTCGGCTCGCTGGATTCGCAGCCGCCCAGGCAGGTTCTTGTTGCCGAATCAAACGCGGTCTACTCGCCGCCAGGCTTTCTTCTTTTCGTGCGTGGGCAGACCTTGATGGCACAGGCGTTCGACAGCAAGCGGCTACAAATGGCGGGTGATCCGCTACCCGTCGCCGAACAGGTGGCGGCCTTGCCGGCCCCGTACCTCGGCTCGCTTTTCTCGGCTTCGGAAAACGGGGTGCTTTGTTACCACGAGCCGGCCGCTCGGATGGCGCAACTCGCCTGGTACGACCGATCAGGCAAACGACTGGCGCTCCTCGGGGAGCCCGGGGGTTACACCAACCCCGCGCTATCCCCGGATGAGAAAAGGCTGGCGGTAGACCGTTGCGATCCGCAGACCAACAGGCGGGACATCTGGGTGTTCGACCTGGCGCGCGGCACGAGCACAAGGTTGACGTTTGACCCGGCCGAGGACGTCAATTCAGTCTGGTCGCCGGACGGCAGCCGGATCGCCTTCTCCTCCGAGCGGAAGGGTTATCGGGACATCTACCAGAAGCCGGCCAGCGGCGCGGGCGGCGATGAACTTGTGCTGGAGTCGAAGGCCAACAAGAGCCTCGAAGACTGGTCGCGCGACGGGCGCTACATGATCTTCACTGCGCCCCAACCGGCGACCGGGGTGGACGTCTGGGTGCTTCCGGTGTCTCCCGGCGCCGAGCGAAAGCTGGCGCCTCTATTGCAGGATCCTGCCGCCCAGGACCAGGCCCAGATCTCGCCCGATGGCCGATGGATCGCCTATCGCTCGACGGAGTCGGGCAGGCCGGAAGTGTATGTTCAGGCCTTCCCGCCCTCGGGAGGCAAGTGGCAAGTCTCGACCGCCGGCGGAACCGAACCTCGCTGGCGAGGCGACGGTAAGGAGTTGTTTTACGTTGCCGGTACGAAGCTCATGGCGGTCGAAGTGAAGGCCTCCGGCTCCTCCTTCGAGGCGGGTGCTCCCAAGGCGCTGTTTGAAGCCCGCCTCGTTCCCGACCTGCGCCGGAACCGGTTCGTGGTCACGGCCGATGGGAAGCGTTTTCTCGTGCGGACCGAGGCGGGCGACACCTCCTCGCCTATCACCGTGGTGGTGAACTGGCCGGCGGCGCTGAAGCGGTGAGCGATTCCCGCGCTTACTTATTGCCGGCCATGTCGGGCTTGACGATCCACAAGTAGAGCTTGCGGCCGTTGAAGTCGAGTTCCTTGTCTGGCTTCCATTCGCCCATGTCGAAGCTGTGGGAGACGATGCGGCTGCCGGGCTTGAGCTGTTTGAGCAGGCTGGGCTTCAGCTTCAGGTTCACCGAGGGCAGCAGGTAGAGGGTCACCACGGTCGCTTCGTGGACATCGGCCTCGAAGAGGTTCTGCTGGATGAAGCGCACGCGCGCGGTGACGCCGGCGTTGGCGGCGTTCTGTTTGGCTTCCGAGATGCGCTCGGGGTCAATGTCGATGCCGGTGGCGCGGGCGCCGAACTTCTCGGCGGCCATCACCACGATGCGTCCGTCACCGCAGCCGAGGTCGAATACGTGGTCGGTCTTCTTCACTTCGGCGAGCTTCAGCATCTGCTCGACCACTTCGGGCGGGGTGGGCACGTAGGGCACATCACCTCCCTGGAATTCCTCTTGCGCAGGCAGCGCGGCGAGGCCCGTGTGACTCCACGCAAGAACGCTCGTCAACAGTAAACCGGCGACCATTAGTCTAGCCAGCATTTCAATCCTCCTTATCTGATGGGCGGACGCGAGACAATCAACAAGCCCAAGCGTATCAGCATACCGCTATTGGGCGGGCCGGCGCAAGGACGCCGCCCGGAGCGCTCGCCAGCGTTCGTACTGCGCCTTCTTGGGGGGCACAGGTTCTTCCTGGTCCTGCAACCAGAACCGGAACCAGTCCAGGTTGCGCTCCATGGAAGCCTTCCGATGTGAGGGCAAGCTGAATACGTGCGGGGCGCCGGGGTAAATGATCTGCTCCACCGGCTTGCCCAGGCGGCGCAGCGCCATGTAAAACTCAAGCGACTGCACGCCCACATCGGCGCCGTATTCCCGCAGCAAAGGCGCCTTGACCCGATGAGCGTTCAGCGCCGGCGCTAACTTCCGATAGTTCACGTAGGCCGGACCAAACGGAGGGCCGCCGAAGAACCCGTCGAGATAACGCTGCATGGCGGCGCTGCCCGTGACCCAGTACTGGCCGGCGTTGTTCAGCCCGCCCTCTCCGGCCGAAGCGACCTGGAAAAGGTCCGATTGGGTGATAGCCATTTCGGCGAGCCAGGCGCCGAAGCTCCAGCCCATGATGCCCTTGCGTTTCGGATCGGCGACGCCTTCGTCGATGAGCGACTGGACGGCAGCCTCGAGGCTGGCCAGCGGGTTGTAAGCCTGCGACATCGCGGCCGCGAATGCGTCACCGTACTTCCAGCCGAGCTCGCGCGGGTAGTTGTGCAACAGGACCGCGAAGCCGGCGTCGGCGAAGTGCTGCGCCGGATAGCTCGTCATCCACTGCGCCTGGGTGGTGAACTTGTTGGAAACGTGATACTGAATCACCAGCAGCGGGACGGGCCGGCCGCGCTCGAACCCGGGCGGCAGAATCAGGAAGCCGTTAGATTCGTGCCCGTAGCGGTTGCGCCAGCGCCGCTCGACGGCCGGGTGCAGACGAATCGATTCGAACTGTGGATTCAGCCTGGTCAGCACCTGGTGACCCCCCGTGTCCACATCGACCAGCGCGATCTCAGGCGGCTCGGTGAACGCCTGGCGGATGCAGGCAGCCCGCTTCTTGTCGCGGGAAAAATGAAAAGCCGAGAAGTGCGCCGCTCCGCCAGGGGCCGCCTCCGCGCGGCCGCCCGAGACGGGAACGCGGTACAGAGTGGTCCGCGAGCGATTCTCGTACTCGACCAGCAGGTGGTCGCCGGTCGCATCGTAGGTCACCCGATCCAGGAAGGACCATTCGCCATCGACCGGCGTCACGGTTGGCTGCGACTCGTTGAGCCCCAGAATCCGCACCGCGCTCCCGACGGCATAGAACCGCTCGGGATCGCCCGTCGAGGCGAATACAATCGCCCCTGAATTGGGATGCCATTCGGGGCCGCGGTTCGCCACCGGGGTCGTAACGCGGGGCGTGAAAGCCTGCGCCTTCCCGGTGGCCGCATCCAAGGCCAGCACGCCGATGTGATTGACCATGTTCAGGTCAGGCCCGCCCGCCGGGAGATACTCGATCGCGACCAGGCGGCCGTTCGGCGCCCAGGAATACTTGCCGAAGGTCTTCACCGGGGAGAGATCGGCGTCAATGCGCTCCGCCCGCTTTTCCCCCCCGGCGCCACAACCAGAGCCGTTGCGCGCCTGGCGAGATCCAGTTCCGCTGGGTGAAGCTGCGAATCCCATGCACGGTTTCGTCGTAGGCGACGCCTTCCCGGTCGATGCGGTCGCGCTGATCGGCGGGCGGCTCTTCCGCCGTCACGAACAAGAGCTTCGAGCCGTCGGGCGACCACGAGTAAGACATGGGCCGAGTCGGATGCTCAAACAAGGGCCGGGGGCCGTCGCCGTTGAGAGGAATCAGCCACAACGCGGCCTTACCCGGCCGCGGCAAGGAGGCAGTGAGAGCCGATCCACCGGGCATCCATTCGAGGGAACCGATGGAAGCAGCCTCCAGGAGCCTGCGCGCGGGAGAACCAGGGGCGACGAGCCAAAGGCTGACCTTGGATGCGTTCTCCGGAAGCGACGCCTGGCGAACGAGGAAGGCGACCCAGCTTCCATCCGGCGACAAGCGCGGCGAGAAAGGCTCCCGCTGCCCGATGATGTCGGCAAACTCCAGCGGCCTCTGCCCGGCGCAAGCGGCCAGACTGACTGAGAGGATCGCGACGAGCCGGCCAAGGAGGGCCATATTCAATCCTCCCACAGTGCTTTGGAGACCGTTCAACAATACGCCCTGATGGTCTGAAGGCGCAGACGGAACCCCGCCGTTGATATAATCGCACCCAGGTGTGGAGGTGCTGACGTGAGAGCTTTAGGAGTGTTTTCGCTATTGCTGGCTGCGGCGGTCGCTCCGGGCCAGGAGTTTCGGGGCACGATCCTCGGGCGCGTGCTGGACACCAGCGGGGCGGTGGTGCCGCGGGCGGCGATCACGGTCACAAACACCGAGACGAGAGTGTCGGTGAAGCTGGAGTCGGCCGAGAACGGCAACTACACCGTGCCGTTTCTGATCCCGGGCCGGTACCGGGTCGCGGCACAGGTACAGGGCTTCAAAGCGTTCGTCCGCGAAGGCATCGAGGTGCAGGTTCAGGACCGGGTGCACGTGGACGTCGTGCTGGAGCCGGGCGTGGTGACCGAAACCGTGCTGGTCAGGTCCGAGGCGCCGCTGCTCGAAGCCAGCACCGCTTCGGTTGGCGAGGTCATCGACCAGACCAAGATCATCAACCTGCCGCTCAACGGACGAAACCCGTATTTGATCGCGCGGATCGCCCCGGGGGTGCAGCCGACCGACGCCCGCTCCTTCGCGCGGCCGTTTGACAACGGCGCCACCTCCAACATCTCCATGGGCGGAAACCCCAACTCGAGCAACGACGTGCTGCTCGACGGCATCCCGAACGTGGACGCCGGCAACACGGTGGCGTTCATCCCCTCGGTGGAGGCGGTCCAGGAACTCAAGGTCCAAACCAACACCTTCGACGCCGAATTCGGCCGCGCGGCCGGCGGCGTGGTCAACGTGACGGTGAAATCCGGCACCAACATCCTGCACGGCGCGCTGCAAGAGTTCTGGCGCAATGACCACCTGGAGGCCAACAACTTCTTCAACAACCGCGTGGGCCAAGGCAAGCCCCGCCAGCGCTTCCACATGTTCGGGGCCAACGCGGGCGGCCCAGTGTATCTGCCCCGCGCTTACGACGGACGCAACCGGACCTTTATCTTCGGAAGCTGGGAGAGCATCCGCCAGACGGACCCCACATCCCTGGTCGCGACGGTGCCGACCCGCGAGCAGCGGGCGGGCGACTTCTCCAAGACCTACGACGGGCGCGGCCGCTTCCTGCCGATCTTCGACCCGTTCACCAGCCGCCCCAATCCCGCCCGCGCCGGGGCCTACATCCGGGATCCGTTCCCGGATAACCGCATGCCCCGTGCGCTCTTGGATCCGGTCGCGCTGAAGATCCTGGAGCTGTACGGCCAGCCGAACCAACCGGGCCTGCCGTTCTCGGCCGACGACAACTTCTTCTGGAGCGGCAGCTCGCCGGACAATTACGACGCCTTCATCGCGCGGCTGGACCACAACTTCTCCAGCAACCAGCGGATGTTCGCTCGCGTTTCCGCCAGCCGGAGGCCGCGGCTGGGCGACGACGACATTTTCGAAACGCTGGCCACGCAGTCCGGGTTCTCAAACCGTCTCAGCCGGGGCGCGGCGCTGGACTACGTCAACAGCCTTCGCCCGAACGTGCTCCTGAACGTGCGCTACGGCCTGGTCCGTTATGGCAACATCTACCAATACCGGCCTGCGGACTTCAAGCTGACGTCACTCGGCTTCCCGGCCAGCCTGGCAGGCCAGGTGATGGAACAGCAGTTCCCGCGCATTGAAATGGCCGGGATCGTCACCGTCGGCCAGAGTGGAAACAGCGAGAGCCTGGATGATGTTCACACGCTCCAGGCGAACATGACCCGCATCGGCTCGCGCCACACGATGAAGTGGGGCGGCGACATTCGCGTCTACCGCGACGTTGGCCTCTCGGTAGGCTACGCCTCAGGAAGCTACTCCTTCAACCAGGGTTTCACGCGGGGGCCGGACCCGGTGCGGGACCTGGTGAGCGGCCACAGCGTCGCCAGCTTCCTGCTGGGAACGCCCTCCAGCGGGAGCATCCCGAAGAACGTCGGGCCGGCGTTCCAGAACGTCTACTACGCGGGCTACTTGCAGGACGACGTGCGGATTTCTCCCCGCCTGACGGTGAACCTGGGCCTGCGCTACGAATACGAGGGCCCGCGCACCGAGCGGTACAACCAGATGACGCGGGGCTTCGCTTTCAACACGCGGAACCCGTTACAGGAGCGGGCGCCTGCGCTGGGCCTGTGGGGCGGGCTACAGTTTGCCGGCGTCGGCGGGCAGCCCCGAGGCCAGACCGATCCCGAGCGACTCAATTTCGCACCGCGCTTCGGCGTGGCCTGGCAAGTGAACTCCAGGGTAGTGGTGCGCGCCGGCTACGGCGTCTTTTTTGCCGGCACCTCGAATTACGGCGGCGGCACCGGGGCCTCGCCCGGATTCAGCGTGAGCACGCCGATGGTCACCAGCCTCGACAGCGTGACCCCGCAGGACCGGCTGAGCAACCCCTTTCCCAAGGGCTTGCTGAACCCGATCGGATCCTCGCAGGGTTTGTCCACGCTGCTCGGCCAGGGCGTCTCGTTCGTGGATGTGGAGCGGCGGTCAACCTACACCCAGCAGTACAGCGTCGGCATCCAGTTCGAGCCGGTGCGAAACCTGCTGATCGAAACGGCCTACGTGGGCAACCGCGGCCTGCACCTGCGGAACAACGACCTGCAACTTAACCAGATCAGCGAGGAGAGCCAGCGGCTCGAAGACCAGTTGCTCCTTCGCGTCCCCAATCCCTTCTTCGGGTTGATCGAGACCGGCTCGCTGGCCAGCTCGACCACCACCCGCGGCCAGCTACTCCGGCCTTACCCCCACTTCACCGGCGTGTCGATGCGGGACCCGACCATCGGCAGCGCCACCTATCACTCGTTTCAACTGAAGGTCGAGCGCCGGCTCGCGCAGGGCTTCACGCTGCTGGCCGCCTACACCAACGCCAAGCTGCTCGATGACATCGGCAGCCGGCAGAGCCACCGGAATCTCAAGGCGGAGCGCGCGCTTTCCTCGATCAACCGCCCGCAGCGGCTGGTGCTGAGCGGCGTGTACGAGATCCCGCTGGGGCCGGGGCAACGGTACACGCTGGGCAACCCGCCGGTGATGCGGAAGCTGTTGGAGGGCTGGCAGCTTAACTGGCTGGTGGCCTTCCAGGGCGGCGGGCCGCTGACCGTTACCAGCGCGGTGAACAACACCAACTCGTTCGGCGGCGGGCAGCGGCCGGACAGCACGGGCCGGTCAGCCAAGCTGTCCGGATCGGTGACAGAGCGGCTGAATCGCTACTTCGATACCTCCCAGTTCGTGGACGCGCGGCCGTTCCAGTTCGGCAATCTGGCGCGGACGCTGCCGGACGTGCGCGGGCCCGGGCTGAACAACTTCGACATCTCGGTCATCAAGAACACGACCATCCGCGAGTCGCTGCGGCTCCAGTTCCGCTGCGAGGGCTTCAACGTCTGGAACCACCCGGCGTTCGAAAATCCCGGAACCAGCTTCGGCACCGGCTCCTTTGGCAGGATTAACGCTCTGGCGCACCGGGCCAACCCGGCCCGCCAGATCATGCTGGCGATGAAGCTGGTGTGGTAGGCGCAGTGGCGCGGCTCCCCCGAGCCGCGCCGCTCGAACCACCGCCGCTGTCCGTGGACGATGCTAACCTTGTCCCAGAATGTCCGCTCGACTGCGACGGTCCCGCACCCGGTGCGAGGCCTGTACGACCCGCATCGCGGGCCGACCTGCCCAGTAGAGGCGGCTGGGTGCGGTCAACTGGTCGCGCCGGGCGACTGCGTCGATGACCGCTGTATAGTCCGGATTGGTTGGCTTTCCCGTCAGCCGGTTCACATCGGGTAAATCATAGAGCCCTCGGTCGAAGCGCCGGATCTCGCCGAGGCGGGAATCGAAGGTACCCTCCAACGGAAGACTCGTACCGCTCTCGCGCACTCATAGTGTTTGCACATTGGTGAAAAAGGGGGGAAGAGGAGTCGGAATCGGTTGCTCGGGACTATTTGAAAACTGGCGCTGAGAGTGGCGTTCGGGACATCCCCCCGCCTTGAAAACACGCAACTTGCTGATTATTCAATGCGCTGGAGTCGCGCGTTTCGCAGGAATCCAGGAACGGAGGCACAGAATTGGCACAGTAGATCCCAGGGCAACAGTGATGGCGGCCGCAATAGTGGAAGCTACAAGGCGGGCGCTGCGAGAGGTGACACATCCACGCTTTTTCGAGAGTGAACGCGGTTACCAAGGTCAGTTCTATTGCCAGATGCAGGCTCAACTCAAGACGCTTGACGCCCTGCCCGGGGGCGCGATTTCGGTGTGGGCACTAATGAGCTGGTGCGCGCGCTGCAGCGCGCCATGAGAGATGCGCGGTGATTGAGGCGGCCGTTATCGACGCCAGCGTCGCCGTCAAGCGGGTCGTCTAAGAACCCGGCAGTGACCGGGCCCGGCGCCTTTCCCGGGCGCGGCTGGAAGCGCCCGATCGTCTGCACGTTGCCCTGCGGCATCCGGTCTGCGACTGCTTGTACCTCGCGCTCGCCGTCCGGCGCGATGTTCCGCTGGTCACGGCCGACGAGGAACTGCCGAGGGTGGTGCGCAAATCGCCTGGGGTGGCGGCCTATGTGACGCTGCTCGCCGATTTGGCGGACTAACGCGCGGCCAGAGTTGACGCGGCTCGTCCGGCGGAGGAATGCTGGAAGGTCCCATGACTGGCACCTTGCTCTCCTCGCGGCGTGAGTTTCTGGCCGGCTCGCTGGCGGCGGCTTCCCGGCTCGCGCCGCTTTTTGTGCCTCATGCCCACGCCCATTTCGGTTACATTCTTTCGTGACCCAACCGAGTCCCTTTCGGTTAGATTTTAGGCGACCCAAATCGGCCTCTTGTGGGTGCTGGTGGCGGTCGGGTATACTTCGCGCATGGCGTGGAGCATCGGTGGATAGCTGCCAAGAACTGATCGGGCGCCTCAGACACGTGCTTCAAACGCTAAAGCCCACGGAAGGAGGCTGCTGTGAAGCTCTCGAACCTGATACTTCAGGCGTCGATAATGTCGGCCTGTCTGCTTCCTCTTGCCACGACGGGTCAGCCCGTTCCAGAACTGCGACAGCGTATCTTCATGGATGCGAAGCCGTTGGCCGAGGACGGCACGACCCTGCGGTACTCAACCGCTCCAAAGGTCAGCCAGACACTTCGCGAACGCGCAACACGGGAACAGACGCTCTCCGTGTTCGTTGTCCTCAGTGATCAGCCACAGCGGGAGATCTATAGGAGGATTGAAGGGGCAAACCGCTTGCGCCTGGAGATTGCAGAAGGCCGGTACGACGAGACCGTGCGAAAGCCATTCCCAGATGCGCGTCACCTGGCACAGGTGCGCGAGGACTTCGATGCAGTAATTGTCGAGACGAGACAGCAAGCGGCAAAGGAAACCCAGGCCCGCATTCGGCCCCAGCAGGATGCGATGGAGGAACATCTGAAAAGCCTGGGGGCCACTCGGATTGGCCGCTATGTCTTCACGAACATGCTCCGCGCGGACATCCCCTCCTCGGCGCTTGCGGTTCTTGAGGGAGATCCTCGAATCCAAGAAGTGGCAGCAATCGAAAAGCATGAGTTGGAGCTTGACATCAGTGTGCCAGCACTGGGGGCACCGGCCTTCTGGAACGCCGGATTTGCCGGAGTGGGGGAGTCTGTCGCCGTGCTTGACTCAGGTGTCTACGCAGGCCACCCGGCATTTGCCGGGAAGGTGCTCGGTAAGACATTCGTCGCTAACAACCCCGCCTGCTCCCCGCAGGAGCGGGATTCCACGCTCGACTTCAACGGTCACGGGACACATGTGGCCGGAATCATCGCTAGCCAAGGGACACAACAGTTCCCACAGTTCCTGGGAGTCGCGAAAGGTCTGACGACGATCTACAATGCCAAAGTAAGCTGCGGTGCAGGGGAGAGCTTTACAGACGACATGCTCCTTGCCACAGAAGCAGTGCTCGCAGAGACCTTCGCGGGAATTGTGAACAATAGCAATGGCGGACCGGCAATCGAGGACGACGACTTCTTCTCAAGGAAGATCGACGAGTACGTCGATACTTACAGCGACCTGCTTTGGGTGAACTCGGCTGGCAACAGGGGTCCCACGGAACGTAAGGTAACGACGCCAGGCACTGCCTACAACATCATCTCCGTCGCCAATTGGGATACCCGCGGGACTGTGAGCCGATCGGACGACATCATCTCACAGTCCAGCAGCCGAGGCTCGACAATGGGGGGCCGATTCAAACCGGATATTGCAGCACCAGGCACGAACATCTATTCCACTGACTACCTCTCAAACGGGTTCGTAAGGATGAGCGGCACAAGCATGGCCGCCCCCCACATCGCCGGAGCCGCCGCGCTGCTGCGCCACCTTGGGCTACGTGAGCGCATGAGCATAAAAGCTCTCCTGATCAACACAACCGACAACTTTGGTTGGCAGCCGGATAGCGGCTGGGGCTACGCGAATCTGAACAGAGCCCTGGCACAGGCCCGGAACGTCATCTCCGGCGGCGCGCTGGGCACGGTCGCAGGGTCCTTTCGGCTCTATCGGGGCACTGCTTCTAGCTCGGAAAATTTGTCGGCCACCCTCGTATGGAACCGCTTTGTCAGCGGCGCCACCACGTTCCTGCGGAACCTCGATCTACACCTCTACAAGCGCGAGACCAACACGCTGATCGCTGAGTCTACCTTGAGGCCTCAGAACGTCGAGCAGGTCGGTGCGAAAGCGGGGGCGGGCAACGTCGTCTTCAAGGTTAGAGCGGGTGATGCCGGAAGAGGTTTTACCGAGCCCTTCGCGCTCGCCGTGTCCAGTCCTGGGTTCTCTTTGGCAACGGGTCCGGTGCTCGACGTTGCCTGCTCAGGTCCGTCGCCCGTTCCCCCAAACACGAGTTTTTCCGTCACTTGCACGGCCTCGAACACAGGAGACCTTGAAGCGTTTGATTTGACTGGATCTCTAGCCGTTGTGGGCGGTACTGCCGGAACGTCGCAAGCATTTGGAACGGTCGGGCCTCAAGGAAGCGTGTCACGGACTTTTAGCGTCACATCTCCGGGTGGGAGCGGCAGTTTCGGCCTCCGAGCAGACCTCGGCAGCCTCTCCTACGGCGAGCGGTTTGCTGTCAGCAAGGTGTTCACTGTTCAACTATCCGGTCCCCAGGCGTGTACGTTCTCACTGAACCCAACAAGTCGCACCTTGTCTTCCTCACCAGGAACGGGCACGGTCACTGTCACAACTGCCTCCGGCTGCGCCTGGTCGGCGGTCAGCAATGCATCATGGATCACGGTCACCTCAGGTGCGAGTGGCACAGGCAGTGGGACGGTCGGCTATTCCGTCGCGGCAAACCCGGCGACTACTTCCCGAACAGGCACACTGACAATCGCCGGGCAGACCTTCACGGTGACCCAGTCCGGAGCAACTGACAACCGGCCTTCAATTGCTCAAAACGGTGTGGTCAACGGTGCCAGCTTCCAGCCAGGCATTTCCCAGGGAAGCTGGGGCACCATAAGGGGCAGGAATTTCGGGTCCACCACCCGGATCTGGCGGCCCGAGGAAATCGTGAATGGGAGGCTTCCCACCCAACTCGACGGCGTGAGTGTGAACGTGAATGGCAAACCGGCCTACGTCTACTTCATCAGCCCAGAACAGATCAATGTCCAGGCCCCTTCGGACGAGAGCCTGGGCGATGTTCCTGTGGAAGTAGTGGTGAACGGCGTCAGAAGCGATCCTGTGATGGCCCGGTTGCAGAAGTTCTCGCCCGGTTTCTTCCTGTGGATTGGCAAGTATGTGGTGGCCACCGATCCCAGTTTCAACTGGCGCGTGAAGCCAGGGACCTTCGCGGGCGTGAACACAACCGCCGCCAAGCCGGGGGATGTGATCATCCTGTGGGGAACGGGTTTTGGCCTGACAAGTCCCCAGATTCCTGCTGGCCAGACGGTAGACAAGCCCACGACACTCGTAGAGCCGGTGAGGGTAACGATCGGGGGCCTGACCGCCGAATACCTCGGTGGTGCCCTCAGTCCCGGTTCGGCTGGGCTGTACCAGATTGCTGTCAGAGTTCCGGAGGCGGCTCCGAACGGTGACTTGCCTGTGGTGGCCGAGGTTGGCGGATTCCGGAGTCAGGATAACGCTTTCCTCACCGTTCAGAAGTGAGCAACGACCGACCCCAGTCAGCCCGCCGGCAGTCGGATTCGGGCGGTGGTAAGCCGGTTTTCCGGGCACCCCCAAGGGCCGGTGTTGGGTGAGACTGTGTGACCGGAGAGACGGCCCAGCCGAAGGAGCGACATCAACCGGGGCCTATGCCACACCTTGATGTCATGGAATAACCGCTGTGTATGCGCAGGGTGGATTTGCCCTGCCCCGTGCAGCCGAGCATCTGCCGGCCGGAGTTGACGCGGCTCGTCCGGCGGAGGAATGCTGGAAGGTCCCATATCAGAACGCTGGCCATCAGCGATCTTGGAGGCAGATCTGTCTGGGGACCGAACTGTCGTGATAGCCCTTCAGGCGAGGGCTTCGTCAGGGAGCTGACTACGGACTTCTTTGCGGACCGCCTCCGCTACCTCAAGGCATCGAATGGCATCGTCGCGCTGAGGCTCCCGCCAATCGTCCGCATAGCGGATGTCGACCGCGTAGGGATTCATCGCGACCAGCGTGGTCACCGATAAGGATAGCTGCCTCTCGGTAGGAACCAGCGCCGCCAGCTTGTCCAGGTCGTGAGTGCGGGGAGCCTGGATGCCGAGGAGCGTGAGAAACGCCTTCAGGTACTTCTCAACCGCCTGTTGGCAGTGAAAGCAGGCCGTGTCGTATGGGCAGCCCTCGTCAACAGCCATGATTCGTCTGGCCGCCTCCAGATCATGCTCCGCCTTTCGCACCCACTGACCGAGGATCTCAAGGACCTCAGGCGGCACGCGCATACAGGACCTTGCCCTCGCGAGCGGCCGGCCAATACACGGTGTTAACGACGTTTCGGTACCGCTCGAACCGGGCGGTCGTCGAGACCACAATGTCCTTCGGCAGTGGGGAACAGCCGATCAGAGCCGCATACAACTCAGCCGCCCGTTCGCGGGGGTTATCCACCTCCGAAAACAGCACAAGTAGGTCGACGTCGCTATCCTCGTGGGCATCGCCACGGGCGTGCGATCCAAAAAGAATGATGCGGTCGGGCGAGAAGCGCTCGGCAATACGCCGAACCATCTCCTCAATGGCGGATTGTGAGACCGTCGTCAGGCTCATCTATGGCAATGATAGCTCGTTTCTTGGAGAGGAAAGCCCACCGGCCGGCCAGAGTTGACGCGGCTCGTCCGGCGGAGGAATGCTGGAAGGTCCCATGACTGGCACCTTGCTCTCCTCGCGGCGTGAGTTTCTGGCCGGCTCGCTGGCGGTGGCTTCCCGGCTCGCGGCGGCGCCCGCCATTGCGGAAGGTCCCGAGGTGCTGGGCACGCGGGGCGTGATCGCCACCGAGGCGCCGGAGGCGGCGCGCGCCGGGGCGCGGCTTTTCCAGCAGGGCGGCAACGCCTTCGACGCCGCGGCGGCCGCCGCGATCGCCGCCTGCATGCTCGAGCCGCAGATGGTGGACCTGGGCGGGTACGTCGCCTGCGCCGTAGCGCTGGAAGGCTCGACGGGCCGGGTGCGGGCCATCGACGCCAACTCGGTGGCGCCCGCCGCCGCTCGCGCCGGCATGTTCCAGGTGCTGCCGCTGGCCGCTGGCCCGCGCGGCATCAACGAGAACGAATATGGCTGCTCGGTGCGCGACAACGCCAACGTCTACGGCCCGCTGGCCGTGAGCGTGCCCGGCACGCTGGCCGGCATCGGCGTGCTCTGGGAGCGCTGGGGACGCGCGAAATGGCCCGCCATCCTGGCCCCGGCGCGGGAACTGCTGGAGCGCGGCTTCGAGTACGGCGGCGTCGCCGATGCCATCCAGGCCCGTGAGGCCAACATCCGCAAGTACGAGCCGACGGTGCGTCACTTGATGCCCGACGGTCGCGTTCCGCGCCGCCAGGACAAGTGGCGGCGGCCGGACATGGAGAAGACGCTGGCGCGCCTGGCTGCCGCGGGCTGGCGCGATCTGTACGAAGGCGAACTGGCGCGGCGGGTGGCCGACTTCGTAGCCGCCGCCGGCGGCCTGCTGTCGCGCGCCGACCTGGCCGCCTTCCAGCCCCGCGTCACCGCCCCTTACGAGACAACGTACCGCGGCGCCAGGATCGCGGCCGCGCCGCTGGCCAGCGGCGGTCTCACCGTGCTCGAGATCCTCCACATGCTGGAGCGCTTCGAGCCGCTCGGGGAAGACGACCCCCGCCACTGGCACCGTCTGGTCGAGATCTTCAAGCTGGCCTGGCGCGACCGGCTGCTCTACCTGGCCGACCCCGACCAGGCGCCGGTGCCGGTCGAGCGCTTCCTCAGCAAAGACTACGCCGCCGGCCGCGTGGAGACGCTGCGCGCGTTTCCGGATTCCGTGGACCGGCTGCCCGCCCCCGCTGCCGCACCCTCGCCAGGCACCGTGCACCTGTCGGCGGCCGACTCCGAGGGTAACCTCGTGGCCATCACGATCTCCAACGGCGGCTGGTTCGGGAGCTGCCTCACCGTCCCCGGCACCGGCATCATCCTCGGGCACGGGATGTGCCGCTTCGACCCGCGGCCCGGCCGGCCGAATTCGGTGGCCCCGCGCAAGCGCCCGCTCAACAACGTCTGCCCCACCATCCTGCGGATGCCGGGCCGGGACGTGGCCTGCGGGATGCGAGGCGGGCGGCGCATTCTGAGCGTGGTGGCGCAGATCTCTCAGCGCCTGGCCGATTACGGCTGGACCGGCCGCCAGGCCGTGACCGCGCCGCGGCTGCACGTGGAGATGCAGGAGCCGCTGGAGGTGACCGATTCCCTCAGCGCCGCCATCGTCGAGAAGCTGCGGGCGATGGGACATGCGGTCAACCCCATGCCGAAGTCCACCCTCTACGCCAACGCGGCCGAGCGGTTGAGCGATGGCCGGCTCCGCGCCAGCGGCGACGTCTGGGCGGCGGGCGTGTAGGCCTCAGGCGCTCTCGTAAAGCCGGGTGAGCACAAACTCCCGGTGACCCAGGACCTCGGCGCTGGTCAGGCGGCCGTTGCACGTCTTGAACATCATCTCGAGCAGCAGGTCGCCGGCCTGGTCGAGAGTGATCTCGCGGCGCAGCAGCCCCGAAACGTCCACGTCGATGTGCTCCCGCATCGTGCGCACCGTGCGCGGGTTTGCGGAGAGCTTGATCACCGGCAAAATCGGGTTGCCGATCACGTTCCCCTGGCCGGTGGGGAAGAAGTGCACCACGAATCCCGCCGCCGCGCAGAGCGTCACCATCTCGGCGGCCGCCGAAGAGGAGTCCATAAACCACAAGCCGGGCCCCGTGGGCGCTTCGCCCTTGTCGAGCACGCCGTCCACCAGGCACTTCCTGCCGATCTTCTGAATGTTGCCCAGCGCCTTCTCCTCGATGGTGGTGAGGCCGCCGGCGATGTTGCCCTTGGTGGGCTGCGAATCGGACAGATCGTCCACCTTGTGGCGATTGATCACCTCTTGATAGCGATCGAACATCGCCATGAATTGAGCGGCGACCTCGGGCGTGCGGCAGCGCTTCGCCACAAGCTGCTCGCCGCCGGTGATCTCGGTGGTCTCGCCAAAGACCAGGGTCACGCCGTGATCGTACAGCTTGTCGAAAGCGTTGCCCGCGGTCGGGTTCGAGGCGATGCCCGACGTCGTGTCCGATTCCCCGCACTTGGTGGACACCCAGAGGTCCCGCAGCGGGCATTCCTTCCGAGCGAGCGCGGACGCCCACTGCACGTACTCTTTCGCCTGCCGCGAGGCTCGCATGATGGTGTCGTGATCGCCGTGCAGCTCGATGCCGAAGCCGGCCACCGGCTTGCCGGTGCTGGCGATGCCGTCCACCACCCGCTGGGTCCACACCTCCTCGATGCCGATGACCACCACCGCGGCCACATTCGGATTGGCCCCCGTGCCGATCAGGGTCCGGAAATGCAGGTCCAGGTCAGCCCCGAACTGTAGGCGCCCATAGGGATGGGGCAGCGCCATGGCGCCCTTGATGTTGTGCGCGACCGCTTCGGCGGCCGCGTTGGAGAGGTCGTCCAGGGGCAGAATGATGACGTGATTGCGGACTCCGGCGCGGCCGTTCTCCCGCCGGTAGCCCCGGAAACTCGCCTTGCTCAGATCCATGGCCAAAGTATTGTTCCTTCGTCCTACCACCGCTTCGTCTTCACGTTGTGCACATGCAGGTGTGCGCCCGCCGGAATCGGGCTGATCGCGCGCCCGATGTCCACGCCATACTTGATGACGGTATCGCTCGCCGCCAACGGTTTGATTGCCAGTTTGTGGCCGATCGGGATGTCCGCGAGGGCCTGCATGGTGATGATCTTGTCCTGGTCCATAATCCAGCCAGTGAGCGTGTTACCCGCCTTGACGCCTTCGACGACCACCACACCGACCGAGTCGCCTTCATCGTGAACCACGAAATGAATGGTCATCTTCGTAATGCTATCATCCCTGAACAGACCATGATTCTCGCGCAATTGGCGTGGCCCGAAATCGAAGCGGCGCGTTCCCGAGTGTGCGTGGCGCCGCTCGGGTCGCTCGAACAGCACGGCCCGCACTTGCCGTTGTGGACGGACACGGCGATCATCTCGGAGATCGCCCGGCGGGTGGAGCAGCGCTTGCCCGAGGAGGTCGTACTGCTGCCGGCGCAGCCTATCGGCCACTCGCCGCATCACGCGCGCTTCGGCTGCGTAAGTCTCGACATGGCGGCGTACATGGAACTCATCGGCGGCGTGTGCCGGTCGCTCGCGGCCATGGGATTCCGCCGCATCCTGCTGCTCAACGGGCACGGCGGCAACGACGTGCCGTGCCGCGCCGCGATGGGCGCGCTCAAGACGGAAATGCCCGGGTTGCGTGTCGCGCTCGCCTCCTACTGGACGCTGGCCGCGGAGGCCTTCAGCCGCATCCGCACTTCCGCCCCAGGGGGAATGGGCCACGCGTGCGAGATGGAAACCTCGATCATGCTGGCGCTCGACCCGGACCAGGTGAACCTGGCGCGGGCGACCGACGACGGCACGCTCGGAGAAACCGGCTACCGGCTGCTCGACATGCAGCGCCCGCAGCCGTACTACATGGTCCGCAACTTCGACGAGCTTTCCGCCACCGGAACGCTTGGCCAGCCGAGCCACGCCTCGGCGGAGAAAGGGGCGCGGTTCCTGGAGGCCGCCGTGGAGGCGGTCTGCGGTCTGGTCACGGCGTTCGCCGCCGGAGAACTGGAGTTCGGTGCGGCTACCAGCCGCGGCTAGGCGCTGCGCGCAACGGCGGTGCGTCACTGGACACGGCAAACGGTCATGACGATTACTGGAGAGGTTAAGAAATTCGAGCACTGGGGCGCCTTACCCGTCCACAGCCGGCGCGCGATGGCGGCCACTGCCGACGCGCACGCGACCGGCGCCGCCGTGGCCGTGCTCGGCGAAGGCGGCAACGTGATCGATGCCGCGGTCGCCGCCGCCTTCGCGCTCTCGGTCACGCAGCCGGGCATGTGCGGATTGGGAGGAGGCGGTCATCTGCTCGCCCGCTTCGCCGGCGGGCGCATGCTCTGCCTGGATTTTCGCGAGCAGGCGCCCGAAGCCGCCTCGCGCGACATGTTCGCCGGATTGGCGCCGGACGCGAGCATCGCGGGCTGGCTCGCCGCCGCCACGCCGGGAACGGTCAAGGGCCTGGCCGAGGCCCACCGCCGGGCCGGATCGCTGCCCTGGCCACGCCTGCTCGCGCCCGCCATCGCGCTGGCCGAAGAAGGGCACGCGGTGAGTTACCTGCGATCGCAAATGCTGGCCGGCGCGAGCGCGCTCGATCGCGACGCGGAGTCTCGCCGCATCCTTCTGCGCGAGGGGCGGCGCTTTGAGGCGGGCGAGATTCTGCGGCAGCCGGAACTCGCCGCCACGCTCGGACGCATCGCGCGCAACGGCGACGACGAGTTCTACCGGGGAGAGACGGCGGAGCGGTTGGCTCGCGCTGTGGCCGAGCATGGGGGCGCGATCCGTAAGTCGGACCTGAAATCCTACACCTGCGCCGAGCGCGCGCCGCTCGTGCGTTCTTATCGGGGCCGCGAGGTGTGGACCATGCCGCCCTCCAGCGCCGGCGGCCTCGGGTTGCTCGAAATGCTCGCCATTCTCGAAGACACGCCGTTCGCGGAGGACGGCCCGGGGTCGGCCTCTTTCCTGCATTTCCTGGCTGAGGCGATGCGGCGCAGCTTTGCCGACCGGGCGGCGGCAGCGGGCGAAGACCTGCTCGACCCGGTGCACGTCGCGCGCTTGCGGCAGTCGATCAACCCGGACCGGGCCACCCCCAGCGCCGCGCTCGCGGCCGGCGTCCTCCGAGCGGAGACCTCCTGCACGACGCATCTTTCGATCCTGGATTGTCACGGGAACGCCGTGGCGCTGACGTTCACGCTGAACGGTATGTATGGGAGCGGAGTGACCGTGCCCGGGCTGGGATTCCTGCTGAACAACAACATGGACAATTTCGCCGTTCGGCCCGGCACGCCGAATCAGTATGGCCTGGTCCAGGGCGAGGCCAATGCCATCGCCCCGGGAAAGCGGCCGGCCTCGTCGATGACGCCGACCATCGTGTGCCGCGACGGGCGGGCGGAAGCGGTGTTGGGAACTCCCGGCGGGCCCACCATCGTCACCGCGGTGGCGCAGGCTTTGTTGTACCTGGTGGAGTTCGGATGGAACCCGCAGGACGCGGTGAATGCGCCGCGCATTCATCATCAGTGGCTGCCGGATGTGCTCTACCTGGAGCGCGGATTCCCGGCCGAGGTGACCCGCGCCCTCGCGGCGCGCGGCCACCGCCTGGAATACAAGGCTTCTTTGAACGACATGAATGCGCTTGTGTGGCGGGACGGCTGGCTCCAGGGCGCCGTGGACTGCCGGAAGGAGGGCCGTGCGGCCGGCATCTGACATTTCCAGCACGCGGCGGAGAAAGATCCGCCTCAGTTTTCCGGCGACCGGCGAATCGGCGGTCGCCGAAATGCTCGACGACGAGGCGCCGGAAGTGTGCGACTACATGTGGGGGCTGCTGCCCGTCGAGAGCAAGGCGATTCACGGCATGTACTCCGGGGCCGAGGTGTTCCAGTTGGTCGATAACCCCAGACCGGTGGAGCCGCAGAACCGCACCACGCTGCCGCTCCCCGGCGAGCTGCTCTACTTCTACGATGCGGGCGGCAACGCCACCAGTCCGCCGCGGGCAGTGGGCGAGATCTGCCTGGTGTACGGCCGGGGCGTGAGCCTGAAGGGGCCCGAAGGAGCGCCCGCATACGCCAGCCTGTTTGCGCGCATTCCGGGCGACTGGAAGTACGACTGGACCGGGTTCGCCCAGGCCTGCCGCCGCTGCCGCTGGGAAGGCCCGCGGGTGCTGCGGATCGAAGCGCAGGAATGACCGGACTGAGCGGGAGCGCATGCAGACCCCACGCGTCGCGATGACCTCGGGCGAGGTCGCCATCTTCGCCGCCTACCTCGTGCTGACGGTAGCGGTGGGATTCCTGGTGGCGCGCAAAGGGCGCAAGAACCCTCGCGACTACTTCATGGGCGACCGGCGGCTGCCCTGGTACGTGGTGGGCACGTCGATGGTGGCCACCGCCATCAGCAGCGAGAACTTCGTCGCCCAGGTGGGCGCCGGCTACACCCACGGCATCGTGATCGCGGCCTTCAACTGGAACGCCTGGATCGTCTACACGCTGCTCATCTGGATTTTCCTGCCGTACTACATGCGCACCGGGCTCTTCACGATGCCCGAGTTCCTGGAGCGCCGCTACAACTCCGCCGCCCGTTATCTGTTCGCGGTGTTCTGCATCATCGGCTACCTGTTTTCGCTGATCGCCGGGCCGCTGTACGCGGGCGGGCTGGTGCTGGAGAGCATGTTCGGGTTCGACCTCGTATGGGCCGTCGTCTGCCTGGGCGTGCTCACCGGCGCCTATACCATCTACGGCGGGCTGAAGGCGGCGGCCTGGACCGATTTCATGCAGATGGTGGTCCTGCTGGTCGGCGGCATCCTGGTGCCGGTGATCGGCTTGTGGAAGGTGGGCGGGCTGTCCCAGCTTGCGCAGGAGTTTCCCCAGAAGTTCCAGGTATTCCTCGCGCCAAAGAACCAGATCTTCCCCTATACCGGCGTGTTCACCAGTTTTCTCAGCGTCGGCATCTGGTACAACTGCACCAGCCAGCACATCGTGCAGCGCTGCCTGGGCGCCAAGGACGAGTGGAACGCCCGCATGGGCGTGGTCACGGCCGGCTTCCTGCACATCTTGATGCCGTTCCTGTTCGTGGTGCCCGGCATCATCGCCTTCAAGCTGTTCCCCAACCTGGAGCGGCCCGACCACGCCTACGTCCTGCTGGTGGAATCGCTGGTGCCGCACGGACTGCGCGGGCTCATCCTGGCGGCCATCGCGGCCGCGCTGATGTCGCACTTGTCGGCCATGATCAATTCCACCTCGACCATCCTCACCATGGACCTCTACAAGCGCCTGCTGCGGCCGGCGGCCAGCGAGCGGTCGCTGGTGGTCTTCGGGCAGTGGAGCGGAGCGGCGGTGATGGCGCTCAGCATGCTGATCGCGCTCTACTTCAGCACCTCGCGCAGTTTGCTGTTCATCCTCATCCAGGAGGGATTCGCCTACATCGCGCCTCCCTTCGCCGTCATCTTCACCGCTGGCCTGCTGTGGCGGCGGGCCAATGGAACCGCGGCGCTGGCCACCATCGCCGCCGGTTTTTCCTTCACCCTCTTGTTGCAGTTTTACCTGTTCCGGCTGCCGTGGCTGGCGCCGTACGCCAACTACCTGCACCGCGCGGTGATATCGTGGGCCTTCTGCGTGCTCGTGATGATTGTGACTTCTCTGCTGACGCGGGCGCCGGCGCCGGAGAAAACCCAGGGCATCATCTGGAGTCCCCGCTATGCGCCGCTGCCGGCCGCCTTACAGGCGCGCTACAGCGGCTGGAAGGATCTGCGCCTCTGGTGGCTGATCTTCATCGGCGCGGTCCTTTCCATTTACGGCTTCTTCCTGTGGTTCCGATTCCAGCATCCGGAGGCGCCGTGAGCGCATGAAGATCACCAACGTCGAGTGCATTCCGGTCCGCGTCCCCATCCGGCCGGAACTGGCGATTCGGGCCAAGGGAGGCTTCCATTCCGAATCGCCGTTCCTGCTGGTCAAAGTGCATACGGATGAGGGAATATGCGGGCTGGGCGAAGTGTCCTGCACGCCGCGGTGGAGCGGGGAAGACCAGGTCACCGCCGCCCACTTCATCGGCGCCATTCTCGAACCGGTGCTCGCCGGCCAGGACCCTCGCGACATCGAAATGCTGACGGCGCGCCTGCGGGGCGCGCTCGCCGGCCACACGTTTACCAAGGCCGCGCTGGAGATGGCGCTGTGGGACATTCTCGGCAAGACCACCGGTCTGCCGGTGTACCGGCTGCTGGGCGGACCGGTGCGGGAGTTCATCCCCACCAAGTGGTCGGTGTCGGGCGTGGAACCGGCGCGGGCGGCCGAGATAGCGTCATGGGCGGTGGAGCGGGGCTTCTCCGCCTTGAAGGTCAAGGTGGGGATCGATCCCGCCGAGGACCTGGCCCGCGTCCGCGCCGTCCGCCAAGCCGTTGGTCCGGAAATCCGCCTCGGCGTGGACGCCAACGGGGCCTGGGATCCCGCGACGGCGGTGACCATGATCCGGCGCCTCTGTGAGTTCGGCATCTGCTTCGCCGAGCAGCCGGTCCCGCCGGGCGACGTGAATTGGCTGGCGGAGGTGCGCCGCCGCGTGGACGTTGCGGTGGTGGCCGACGAGAGCGTGTACAGCCCGCAGGATGCGCTGGCCATCGTGCGAGCGGGCGCGGCCGACGCGCTCTCCGTCTATGTCGGCAAGGCGGCGGGCATCGGCCCGGCGCGGAAGGTGGCGGTGATCGCGGAAGCCGCCATGCTCGGCTGCACCGTCGGCAGCAACCTCGAGCTGGGAGTGGGGACCGCGGCCATGATCCACCTGGCCATGGCCACGCCCGGCATCACCGCCGCCGAGTTCCCCTGCGACATCATCGGCCCGCTCTACTATGCCGATGAGATCCTCACCGAACCGCTGGCGCTCTCCGGCGGCCAGGCGCGACCGAACGACCGCCCCGGCCTGGGCGTCGAGCTCGACGACGACAAGCTGCGCCGCTACCGCGTCGAGTAGGGAGGCGGAGCGCGCTTCGCAGGATCGCCGTCCATGACCACCCAACCCGCGACACCGATGGCGCCAGATCCTCACCGCAGCACGCGATATGCCAGAACAGCTCTCCACTCGCTGTCAGCCGGAGTCAGCCAAAACGCGCCGGCGCGCGCGCCCGATATGCGGCAGTTTCCGAAGGCGCCTAAAGTTCTTTCCGCGGCGCGACTTGCGCTACTGAATAGCGAAACGCGAGCCGTTGGACTGGACCGTGCGCCCATCAGGGAGCTGGACGAAGAGTTCCAGCGGCCGCTCCTGGCCGGGGAACGTGTCGGCCGGCAGCTCGATCGTCACGATGTAAATGCCGATCATGTTCTGGGCGTACTCGGCCGAGACCACGCGCGCCCCGGAGTTGTTCACGCCGACCACCACCGAGTAGTAGACCGCCTGTCCGGGCACACCGGACCGATTCGTGTCGGCCCGCGGCAGCACCGGTCCAAGGCCGGTCGCATAAATGCGAATCAGTTCCCCGCGCCGCGCCGGGTTCAGCGGCGTCACGAAGCTGCCGTCCGGCCGCGCCAGCACCGCGTAGCGGCGGCCGTCGGTCCCGGCGGTCTCAAAGATCCCCGGCTGGGCGGCCACCACCGGCACCTGCTCCACAATGGTCGTGCCGGCCCCAACAGTGATCTGCACCCGCACCGCGCCCACGCCCAGCTCCCACGGCGCCTGCACCCTCGCCTGCTCGCGCCCGTCCACATTGCAGACGCTGAAGATCGGCGCCAGGTGAGCTCCGAAGGCCACCGTCACGCCGGCCAGGGTGGTGGGAAGCGGTCCCGCGACCACCCCCGCCTCGACGCAGCCCTGGATTCCGGGGGCCAGGCGGCTGCCCTGGATGGTGGTGAGGCTGCCGGCCACTACGCCCTGTTGGCCGCTGGCGGCGCTAATGAAGCTGGCCGCGGTGACCGCGGGACCCGGCACGCGGGAACTGAGGTTGAAGGTGGCGCTCAAGCTGCTGACGCCGGCGGTGATAACGATCGGCCCCGCGGCACTGCCGGTCTGAACGGTGGTCGAGGCCCGGCCCTGCGCGTCAGTGGTGGCGGTGGTCGAACCGAGGGTGGCGCTGCCGCTCGCAACGGAAAAGCTCACTTGGATGCCGGAGACCGGCCGTCCCTGCTGGTCGTTGACCTGTACGACCAGCGGCTGCGCGAAAGCCTGGTTGAGGAAGGCCGTCTGGCCGTCGCCCGAGATCTTCACCAACTGGGCGGTGGTGACCCCGATGACGGTCAGGGCAACATTGACGACCTTCGGATTGACGGCTCCGGCCTGAAGCACGTAAACCTGGCCGGCATACGTGCCCGCGGCAAGGCCGGTGGGGTTGGCGGACACAGTCAGCTCGGCCGGACTGCTGCCGGTAGTCGGAAAGACCGACAGCCAGTTGCCGCCGGAGGTGGTCGCGGGCGAGGCCGTGAAGGAAGTCGCGGTGGCGCTGCTCACGCTGACGGTTTGCGCCGGCGGGGCCGCGCCGCCCAGGATCGTGGTGAACGGCAGCGACGACGGGGCGACGGTAATGGGCGGACCCGAGATGTTCAGGCTGACGGGAATTGTAGCGACCAAGCCCTTTGCTGCGATGATAATGGCGCCCTGGTACGTCCCCGCGGAGAGGTCCGAGGGGTTCACGGTGACCACTACCGGAAAGCTGAGATCCGCGGAGGCCGATGCCGGATCCACCCTCAGCCAGCTCAAGCCGGATTCCGTCGTGGCGGCGGAGGTGAAGGTGACAGACTGGCCGCTGAGGCTGGTAACCGTCAACACTCGCGGGGCCAAGGTTGGGCCGCCCGGGGTGATGCTGAAGGTAAGGCTGGCAGGTGAGACGCTGACGACGCCGTTGGACGCTCCGCCAGCGGTGCCGCCGACGTTCAGCGTGACGGCAACGACCTGCGGGGTGGAGCCATCGAGCGGCTGAACGATGACAAAGCCGCCGTAGACGCCGCTCGCCAGACCGTGAGGGCTCGCGCTGAGCGTCAAGCTCGTCGGTGTGGATGCGCCGGTCGAGTTAATCGAAAGCCAGGAGGTCCCGAAGACTTGGGCGCTGAACCCGATTGTGGCGCCGGTGGTGCTATTGACGGAAACGAGGCTCGACACGCTTGTGCCGGCGTAAAGGGCGCCCAGGGAGGGCGTCGAGGGGTTGACGCTGAGGGTGCTGGCTTTCGTCCCGATCACGAACAGGACTTGAACGGTGGTACTTGTACCGCCGCCCGTGATCAGGATCGAACCCTGATGGGTTCCGGCGGTCAGCAATGAGGAGTTGGCCTGTACCGTGATGGTGGCCGGCGTGAATCCGCTGGTTTGGGAAAGGCTGAGCCAGCCCACTTGAGCGTTGGCAGTGAACTGGACAGGGGTGCTGGTGGAGCCTGTAACCGAGAGGATCTGTGTGGCGGACGGGCCGGAGCCGGCCGTGGCGGAGAACGCCAACGCGGCGGGCGTTGCCGCCAGCGGGTAGGTGCCGATGACGCCAACGTTCAGCGTGACGTTCACGAATTCCGTCACGCCGTTCTGGTAAGTGACCGCAATGGCGCCCGTGTAGGTGCCAACGCCCAGACCAGTTGGGTTTGCTGTGACAGTGAGAGTTGCAGGTGAGGTGGCGCTAGCAGTCGGGCTCACGGTGAGCCAGGCGCCCCCCACTGGGGTGGTGACGCGTGCGGTCGCTGAGAAGGAGCCAACGGAATCCTGGATGTAGACGGCAGCTTGCTGTGCCGAGGTGCCCACATCCGCACTGAAACTCAGCGTTTGCGGGTAGAGGCCGTACAAGCCGGTTCCAGGGCCGCCGACATTGAACTGGACCTGGACTGTGGTCGATGCGCCGCCGGCGGCTGGAGTGAGCGTAACCGTGCCGTAGTGAGTTCCGGCGGTCAGACCCACTGCCGAGGCGGTGAAGGAGATGGCCAGCGGCGTACTACTTCCGTACGTTGTTTCGGGCGTAAGCCAGCTCGTTGTACCCGTCTGGAAACTAACGGAGAGGAGGAAGGCAACGGAGGAGTCGGCGATGTGGGAGACGGTCAGTTGCCCGGTAGTGCTGCCGCCCAACGGGGCGTCAAGGACAAGCGGGCTGGGCGTCGCCGTCAGCGTGCCGACACCGGCGACGCCGTAATTAAAGGTGACGAAAATCGAAGTGGCCGCGCCGCTGGTGGGCGTGAGGGTGATTGAGCCGGTGTAGCTCCCGGCGCTCATGCTCCCGGGAATCGGGGTGATCGTGAGGGTGGAGGGAGCTCCCGGTCCCACGCCGAAGCTCGAGGCGGACACGCTCAGCCAGTTGTATCCGATGGGAGCGTTGACCTGCGTGCTCACCGTGAAACTGGTGGTGCTGGCGCTCGTTATGGTGACGCTCTGCGAAGTGGGAGTCAAGCCGGGATCTGAGGCTAAAGTGAGTGAGGTCGTGCTGGGGATGAGGGTCCCGATGCTGCCGCCGCCCGACCCAACGGTGAGGTTCAAGGTGATCACGGCCTCTTGATAACCGGGCGTCGTGGATAAGACCTTGAGAACGGTTTGGTAGGTTCCCGCCGAAAGGAAGTGGCTGTTTATCAGGAAGGTGATGTCGGCCGGCGTAGCGGAGCTGCTGACTTGAGGCGTTAGAAGCCAGTGCGCCGGCGGCTGGGTCTGCGATGCAATCTGGAAGGGAACACTTTGGCTGTTGCTGGTGGTGAGCCTTACCCTTTTCGGCGCCGGACTGGCGCCGAGGTCGGACGTAAAACTCAGGGTGGCGGTGGCGCTTCCCTCGACGAGCAGGCTCTGGGCCGTGGCCGGCACGGTTGCCATGAGCAAGCACGCGACGAGCCGAAGATCACTGCTGAGTCTCCGGAAAAGATTGTGATGCAAGATAGTTCCCCCCTCTGTTCGCCTCGTCGGCGACAGCGCCAACCACTTTGCGAAGCTTGACAGGGCTTCCTTGCCGCCCCAACGGCCGCCGCCTGCGAATTCTTCAGTTTGGCCGCCCTGCCGCTGTCTGTACCCCGTCCGCGTGTACAGGTATTAGATGACAAGATAAGGAACAAGGTCGCGCGTTTTTGCATCTCTTAACGGATTGACGGATGTTCAGGCGCAACCCTGATGTGCAACGGCGATCCCGTGGTACACCCTTCACGCTGCCGGGGTACCCTGAGGGTCGGAGCTTCGCCTCGCCGTGGGCTGTCCCCAGTTTACATCGCCGTCCAGCCGCCGTCCACCGGGATGGCCGCGCCGGTGATGTAGGAGGCGGCGGCGGACGCCAGAAACAGCGCCGCGTAGGCCACTTCCCGCGGCATCCCGACGCGGCCCAGGAAGGTCTTGGCGATCTGCCGCTGGTGGAGTTCCTCGCCCGGCTGCGGCGAGATGCGTGTCTGAATGGCGCCCGGGCAGATGGCGTTAACGCGCACGTTGTGCGGCCCGTAGTCGTAAGCCACGCTGCGGGTCAGCCCGATGATCGCGTGCTTGACGCTGGTGTAGGCCGCCGAGTTGCGCGCGCCCACCAGGCCCTGCACCGAGGCGATGTTGATGATCGACCCGTTGCGCTGCCGGACCATGTAGGGCAGCACGGCGGCGATGAAGCGCTGCGATCCCAGCAGCCCGACGCTGAACGAACGCTCCCACTCCTCCTCGGTCGCCTCGGCGGCGGCGTGGCCCGGGCCGAGGTAGGCGGCGTTGTTGCAGAGCACGTCGATGCGCCCGTTGATGCCCGCGGCGGCGGCCACCACCGCCTCGACATCCGCCGGCACGGAGACATCCGCCGGCACGAAACGGGCATTCCGCAGCGAGGCGGCCACCGCGCCGCCGGCCTCGGCGTCCACGTCGGCGATCACCACCTGCGCGCCGGCTTCGGCAAACACCTCCGCAATCGCGCGTCCGATGCCGTGCGCCGCGCCCGTCACGATGGCGACTTTGTTCTCGAGGGTGATCACAGTTGGTTCACCAGCGGCTTTCCCGCGCGGCCGACCGGCGCGCGCGTAATGGTGGTGCGGCCGAGGTTGGCCACGTACAGGTATCCGTCGCGAAACGCCAGGTTCGTCGGACGGCTGAGCAGGATGGCCCAGCGATCATAGGCGAACAGCGTCCTCTCGCCCGTCGGGCTGATGCGGTAAATGTCGTCCGAAGCGTAGCAGGAAGCGAACAGATGGCCGCTGGCGTCGAGCGCCAGCCCGTCCGGCATGCGGCCGACGTGCCCGGCCCAGGGCGTGGCCGCGCCAGTGGCGAGGTCAATGCGGTATACGCGGTCGGCATCGCTCTCTACCATGTAGAGGTGCCGCTCGTCCGCGCTCAGGGCCAGGCCGTTGGCGTAGCCGAAAGGGCCGGCGAGCACCTCGCCACGGCCATCGCTCCGGTATTTCAGCAACCAGCCGTTGCGCTTTCTCCAGTTGCCCGAATCGGTCACGTAGTAGTTGCCACCGCGGTCAAACAGGCCGTAGTTCGGGCACACCAGGCGGCGCGTTCCCGCCGCGGCAGCAAAGACCGACCATTCGCCCCGCCGGTTCACACGGACGATCCCGTGCCGCGGGTTGCATACGAACAGTTCCGCGTCATCAGGCGTCCAGGCGATGCCGCCGCAGAAACCGCCCATTTCGGTCACGATTTCCTGCGATCCCTCGGGCGAGATCCGATACACCTGTCCCGCTTCCCCGCCGGCCCACAGCCAACCCTGGCGGTCGAAGGCGAGGCCCTCCGGGTGGTCCAGCCCGCTGGCGAAGACTTCGAAACGCTCGATCGGGACTTCGGGTTTCACACCGATATTCATACCAGAGCGGCGAGGATGATACAATTCGCTACTCTATGAAGCCGTCCCTGGTCCTTCTCCTGATCTCTACTGCCATTGCCCCCGCCCAGCGGCACACCTACATCGCCGATCCCACGGCGGCGCGGGCCTTCAAGAACAAGTACATCGCCATGACCAACGCCTGGGTGGACGGGATCGAGTTTACGCCCGCCGAACTGGCGGCCATGCGCGACGGCAAGAAATGGGAAGCGCTGATGTGGGACGGCCCGGACGACCCGCTGGCGAACAAGATCCTGGCCGCCGGCGAGCCGTCCTACGACGCCATGGCCGCTCTCTATCCCGGAAAGATCCTCGACCGCACCGTGCTCGGCACGTGGTCCGATCCGCGCGCGCCTCTCGGTGAGTACGTGGACGAGTTCGCCATTTACTGGAACGGCGCCATCGGCGCAAACCTCATCCGGGGCCGGCTCACGGACCGCCTCGGCGCAACAGGGGAGCAGCCACTCGCGCCCAACACCGTGGTGCTCTTCCGCGCCGGCCCGAACGCGGAGATCTTCGGGCGCGTGCGGAAAGACTATTCGAGCATCGGCTACGAACAGGGCTACCTGCCGATTGTCGTCGCGACTTACGAGACCGGCGGCGTGCTCTACCGCGAGACCGCGCTGGCCGACAAGCCCGCGGGCGAGACCGGCGGGTGGGACATTGCGTACGTGCGGTTCGAGATGACCAACATCTCGAAGTCCGCTCGCACCGCCGAGCTTCGCGCGGAAGTCATCCTCAATGACGGCGGGCAGACGAGGACCGAGGGCGCGCGCGTGCTCGACCCCGGCGGCGCCGTGCTGATGGTGGCCAACGAGTCCCGCCGCAAGTTCGAGCTGAAGCCCGGCGAATCGGCGCAACTGTATTTCAAGATCCCGTATGTGCCGGACGCCAAACCGCTGGTTGCCGCCCCCTCCAAAACCGATTTCGAGGCGGCGCACGCCCGCGTGAGAGCCTTCTGGAGCGGGTTGCTCGCGAGGGCCGCCAGCATCGACGTGCCGGAGCCCCGCCTGAACAACGTCTGGCGCGCGCTGCTGCTCCAGAACTTCGTCCTCCAGGACGGGCCGAGGTTCACTTACGGCTCCGGGCTGTGGTACAACGACTCGACCTATCCGCAGGAGATGGGTTTCGGCGCCCACACCTTCGCGCTCTACGGCTTCAAGGACCATGCCAACGCGCTTCAGCCCTGGTTCGTCGGCATGAGCGTGACGCGGGCGGGCGCGGGGCGCAAATACCAGAACCGTCGCGCCATGGTGCTTCACCACCTGCTCGAGACCTGGCGGCTGACGGGCAAAACGGACCTGTTCGACCGCTTCAAGAACGACTACTACCGCATCGCCGAGGAGATCATCTTGGACCGCCGCAGCACCATGGTCGAGGTGAATGGGGAAAGGCCGCTGCACTGGGGCCTGCTGCCGCCGGATAAGCCGGGCGCCGACGTGCAGGCCAGCACCCAAACCGGCTACGTGCTCGGCCACAACATCACCAACTGCCAGGGACTGGCGGATTTCGGCCGCTTCCTCACCGTCACCGGCATCGATCGCGAGCGCGGCGAGCGCTACGCGCGCGAAGCAGCCGAGTTCCGCAAGACCCTCCTGAGCGCGATGGAGCGCGCCGCTATCCGCCTTCCCGGCCGCCCGCCGTTCGTCGATCTGCAGACGCTCTATTTCCGCCAGACGCCGGACTACGGACCCGAGCCTTATGACGACCTGGCCATGGGCCGCTTGCAGGGCTCGTATTTTCACTATTGGGTAGACATGGAGTTCCACTACAACTTCTTCAACCCCGACGACGCCGTCGGCCAGTGGCTCGCCGATTACGTGCAGCAGCGCAACGGCTTTGTGCTTGGCCTGACCCGCGGCCGCGGCATCGAGGACAAGCCGAGCGGCGCCGTGAACCCGGTTTACGACGGCGGTTACTACAACTACCGCCTCCGCCGCGGCGAGATCGATCGCTTCCTGATCGGGCTTTACGGGCGCCTGGCCTTCGGGATGTCGCGTTGCGTGTACGTCTCCTCGGAAGGCCAGCCGTTCATCGGGTACAACACCGAGAAGGGCGGATTAGTCGGCGCCGCCTGGTCGTTCCCCAATGCGGCGTCGAATGCCGACACACTGCTGATGCTGCGGAACGCGCTGGTGCTCGAGGAGTTGAATGACGGCTTCGAAACCGGCGACATCTTTCTCCTGCGCGGCGCGCCGCGGGCATGGTTTCAGGACGGCAAGCGCATCGCCGCCGCCGGCCTGGCAACCTACTTTGGCGACATCTCATTCTCGGTGGATTCCCGGCTCAAACAACGCATGATCGCGGCCAGGATCGACGCTCCCGCCCAGCGGCCATTCCGCCGCCTTCTGCTGAACCTGCGGCACCCAGAGCGCGCCCCCATCCGGCGCGTGCTGGTTAACGGCAAGGAGCATCCGGACTGCGACCTGCACAACGGCATCGTCCGGCTCGCCGCCGGCGCTCGATCCTATTCAGTCGAAGCTCAGTACTGAGCCGCGACCGCAGGGAGCGGTCACACGTTTTGCCAGACGCGAAACAGGTGTAGACTATCACCAAGGTATCGCTATGTGGATTCGGACTGTCGCTCTGTTTTGCGCCCTGCTTGTAGCGGCGCCGGCTGTTTGCCTGGCTCAACTGGGGAGCGACGGCTCCATCCTCGGAATCGTCCGCGATGCCAGCGGCGCCGTCGTAGTGGGCGCCTCGGTCACGGTCACCAGCACGGAGACCGGCCTGACGAAGACCGTATCCACTGATGAGAACGGCTTCTTCCAGGTGCTCGCGCTGCCGCGCGGCCTCTATTCCGTCGCGGTCTCCTCGCCCGGGTTCAACACCTCGCAGATCAAGGACGTCACGCTGACCGCCGGCGACCAGAAGCGCCTTCAGCCGGTGCTCACTGTCGGCGAGGTCAAGCAGCAGGTGACGGTGCAAGCCGGCATCGAGCTGGTGCAGACCGAGCGCGCCTCCGTCGAGATGGCCATCGAGCAGAAGCAGATCCGGGATCTCCCGCTTAACGGTCGCAACGCCGTCCAGATGGTGGCCCTCACCCCGGGCATGCGCTACCTCGGTGTTACGCAGGGCACAGTTCAGGGCTATCAGGTCCAGGGGCTGGGACAGCACAGCGACGCGACGCAGTTCTCGATCGACGGCATGAGCGCCAACGACCCGAGCACCGAAGCCGGCATGGCCTTCCCGAACCTGGATGCGGTCGATCAGTTCCGGGTCCAGACCTCCAGCTTCAGCGCCGAACACGGCCGCGACCCGATCCAGGTCACCATGATCACCAAGTCGGGCAGCAACCAATACCACGGCACGCTCTGGGAATTCCTGCGCAATGACAAGCTCGATGCGCGCAACACGTTCCTGCCCACGAAGGCAAAGCTGCGCCGGAATCAATTCGGCTTCAGCGCGGGCGGCCCCGTCATCAGGAACAAGACGTTCTTCTTCACCAGCTTCGAAGGTCTGAAGGTCCGCCGGGACGGTGGTTACAACTCGATCACCATCGCGCCCGAGTTTCTCCAGGGTGATTTTTCATCTCTGCTGCCAAGGACCGTAATCAATGACCCGACGACCGCGCGCCCGTTCCCCGGAAACGGAATCCCCGCCGAGCGCTTCTCTTCGGCTTCGAAGTTCTTCTTCCCTTACATCCTCCTGCCGAACGCGCCGGGCAACCGCTTCCAGGCGCTGGCGCCCAATCCCGAGGACGGAACCAACTTTATCTTCCGCCTGGATCAGCAGATCAGTTCTAAGCAGAAGGTCTACGCACGCTGGATTCGGGTCGGCAACGACCAGGTGAATACCGGCTACAAGCCGGACGTGATCAACACCACGGATCTGACCCAGCACAATAGCGCTCTGAATTACGACTGGATGATCAGGCCCTGGATGCTGTTCACGATTTCTGGCGGCTTCCTGTACTCCGACTTCGTCGGGGACTCGCCGCTGGTCGGCAAAGAGAACCTGACGGAAAAAGCCGGAATCCAGGGGTTCCCGAGCGCGCTGCGCCCCGGCGTGATCGGTCTTCCCACGGTGGCCTTCACCGGGTACACCGGGTTTGCATGGGCCGGGCAGGTGCCGTCGTCATTCAAGCGCGAAGTCATCAACGGCCGTTCGGGGCTGACTATCATCCGGGGAACACATACGCTGTTGGCTGGGGGCGAATACCTGGACAACCGCACCGGGGTGCGCCATGCCTCGACCAATCCCCGAGGAGCCTTCGCCTTCAACAGCCAGTACACCGGGAACGGATTCGCGGATTACCTGCTGGGGCTGGTTCAGAACGCAGTCGGCAACGTGCCCCTGGCCCTCTTCGGGATTGCGCACTCCCCGTACTCGGCGCTCTATGTCGATGACACCTGGCGGGTGCATCCGAACGTGACCCTCAACGCCGGCGTGCGTTGGGACTACTGGTGGCACAAAGCCTTTGTCAGGGGCGCCGGCACGACATTCGATTCCAAAATCGGCAAAGCCGTGGCCGGCGAAAACAAGAAGGGCCAAGTGGACCTCACGGCCCAGCCGGTGGCGCCCTTCTATGGCGCGGCTACCAAGGATTTGTGGGTCCCGGCCTCGCAGGCGGGCATGCATTCGGGTCTATTCAAGCGTTCCGGGTATGTTTCGCCGCGCCTGGGCGCGGCCTGGCGGCCGTTCGGCAAGGACACGCTGGTGGTGCGCGCCGGCTACGGAATTTTCGCCGCCAGCTATTACGGCAATGCGACGGGGTCGTCCATCATTGGGCCGCCATACTGGGCCAACCAGAACATCACCTTCGCCCGGGCATCGAACCAGCGCTGGGAGACGGCCTTCCCCGCTGACCCTGCCAATTTCGTCGCCCCATCGATCGCCGCGCCCGTCTATGACATCTTGCCGATGAAGATCCACCAGTTCAACCTGTCCATCCAGAAGTCGATCCCGTGGCTTCAGGCGGCCGCGACCGTATCTTACGTCGGAAGCCGCGGGTGGGACCTGACTGCCTTTCCGAGAACCAATACCGCACCCCCGGGAAGGTATACCAATCTGCAAGCGGCGCTCCCGTATCCGCGGTTCGGCGCCATCAACCTCTACCAGAGCATGGGGCGCGAGTGGTACAACAGCCTGCAAGCGAAGTTCGAGCGGCGCTTCTCGCAGGGGCTGACGTACCTGTTCTCCTACGCTTTTTCGCGCGATATCTCGGAATATGGCGCGGAGACAACGGCGCAGCCGACCATGTACGCGCCGAAGAACTACGACCGCGGCAGATCGCCCAACGAGCGGCGCCACGTCCTGAGCGTCAGCGGGATCTACGAGCTGCCGGTCGGTCGCGGGAGGCGGCTCGGGAGCGACATGCCCCGCGTGCTCAACGCCGTGGTCGGGGGCTGGCAACTCTCGGCAATCTACCGCTTTGTCTCGGGCGCGCCGCTTACGCCGGTAGTTCCCGGCGCAACGCTCGGCAATGGTGTGAACGCGCGCCCCGACATCGTCGGCGATCCGCGGCTTGCCCGTCCTAGCGCCAGTCTCTGGTTCAACCCGGACGCTTTGGCCAGGCCGGCCCCATACCAATTCGGCAACTCGGCGCCGGGGTTGATCGTCGGCCCCGCCCTTCACGTGCTCGACGCGGGCATCATGAAGAACTTCAGCTTCGGGGAAATGAGGTACCTGCAATTCCGCTGGGAGATGTTCAACGCCATGAACGAGGTGAACCTCGGGGACCCGGTGATCAACATCGGACTGGCCACCACCGGCCAGATCAACTCGGCGGGCAGTGCGCGGCAGATGCAGGTAGGGTTGAAGTTCGTATTCTAGGTCGCGTGGCGGCAGCAAACGTAAAGTCCGATCTGTTGATCCTAGGAATGGGCGCGGCGGCGCAGCTCTGCGCGCTTTACGCTCATGACGCCGACCCGGACCTGAACATCCTCATCGCCACCAAGGCGCTCAGAGGCAAGGGCGGGTGCAGCCGCATGGTCCAGGGGGGCTTCAACGCCGTCCTCAACCCGGCGGACTCCCACGAGAAGCACCTGATGGATACGCTCCAGGGCGGCCAATACATCAACGATCAGGAGTTGGCCAAGACCCTGGTCGAGCAGGCCACCCCAACCATCAAGGAGCTGGAAACGAAGTTCGGCTGCTTCTTCGACCGCAATCCGGACGGCTCCATCCATCAGAAGGCCTTCGCCGGTCAATCGTTCGACCGCACCGTGCATAAGGGCGACCTGACCGGAATCGAGATCATGGGCCGGCTCACGGAGCAGGTCGCCAAACGGCGCATCCCCGTCCTGGAAGAGTGCCCCGCGGTGGAGTTGCTCCTGGACGAGACCGGGCAGATGGTGACGGGCGCGCTGCTGTTCGATATGCGGCGCGGCGAATTCATCGTGGTCGAGGCGGCCGCGACCATGGTCGCCACCGGCGGCGGACCGACCCAGTACCGGTTCCATGCCCCTGGCCCGGACAAGTCCGCCGATGGCCTCGCCATGCTCTTTCGCGCCGGCGCGCTGATGAAAGACATGGAGATGGTCCAGTTTCATCCCACCGGCCTGATCGTGCCGGCGAGCGTAGTCGCCGGCGCTCTCCTGGAAGAAGGTTTGCGCGGCTCGGGCGCGTATCTCTACAACGGCAACGGTGAACGCTACATGCTGAGGTGCGCGCCCGGCGCCGGCGAGCGCGCGACCCGCGACGTGGTCAGCCGCTCCTCCTATCTGGAAATGACGAACGGCCGCGCCTGTCCCGAGGGCGGCGTGCACCTCGACGCGTCTCACCTCGGAGCGGAGTTTGTGCTGAAGAACTTCCCCGGCATGGCCGAGCGCTGCCGCCAGTTCAATTACGACCTCGCCCGCGGCCGCGTGCCCGTCGCCCCCTCGGCCCATTTCTTCATGGGCGGCGCCGTCATTGACACCTGCGGCAAGGCTTCCCTGGAGAAGCTCTTTGTCGCCGGCGAGGATTCCGGCGGCGTGCACGGCGCGAACCGCCTGGGCGGCAATGGCATCGCTGACTCCTGTGTTTACGGGCGGCAGGCCGGCAAGGCGATCGCCCGGTATCTGGCGGGCGGCAACCGCACCATCAAGGAAACCAGGCGCGGCCAGATGGAGGAGGCCATCGCGTTGCTCAGGGGACCGCGCACGCGTTCGCAAGGGACGAATCCGTTCGAGCTCCGCCGCGAGCTTCAGGAACTGAACTGGAACAAGGTGGGCGTGGCTCGGAAGGAGCCGGATCTCGCCGAGGCGCTGGCGGAGATCGAATCGCTGGCCGAGGCGGCCGGGCAGGTGCAAGTCGCGGGCGGCGTCGCCTACAACATGATGTACGCCGCCGCGCTGGACCTGCGAAACTTGATCGATGTGTCGCGCATGGTCGCCGCATCGGCCCGCGTGCGCGAGGAAACCAGGGGCGCGCATTTCCGGCAGGACTTCCCCGAGCGGCGGGACGAGTACGGCCTATTCAACATCTACCTGCGCCGCGGCTCGGACGGGAAGCCCGAGATGGAGAAGAGGCCGGTGGTGTTCAAGTACGTTGGCGACCGCTTGCTGCCGCGCGCGGCCCATTCCGAGCCGCGACCGTGAGGGAGCGGTCAAAGTGAGAAACATGGACGAGAGGTCAATCGAGTACAGGAAGCCCTTGCACTGGGGCGAACTTGATCCCCATCGCCGGGAGAATACCCGGATTGGCATGTGGGCCTGGCTGTGGCAGCGGATCTCCGCTTTGGCCATCGTCGTCTTGCTGGCCCTGCATGTTACCTTGACTTACAAGCCGGTTATCCAGCTCCTCCTTCTGCTCGCGGTCACGTTCCATGCCGCACTCGGCCTGCGAGTGATCCTTCTCGACTTCAACCTGGTCGCAGTCAAGTACCAGCGAGCCTTGGTCTGGGGCCTCATGGCCCTGGGCCTGGTGGTGATGCTGACTATCTGGAGCCAGGTATGACAAGTCGGGAGACTTATCCTACGTGGAGGAACATCAGGATCTTCCGATACGACCCGTCGAACGGCGGCAGCGGCCATTTCGACAGCTTCAAGCTGGCGGTTCCCGACGAGACCACCACCACCATCCTTGACGTGCTCCTGCGGCTCCAGCGGGAGCAGGACGCGACCCTCGCCTTCCGTTATGCCTGCCGCGTGAACATGTGCGGCTCTTGTGCGGTGGTGATCAACGGCCACGAGGGTCTGGCCTGCAAGACCAACGTCTCGCACATTCCCCCGGGCAAGGAAATCACCATCAGGCCGCTGAATCACTTTCCGGTGATCAAGGACCTGGTCGTGGACATGGACCCGTTCTTCAGCAAGTACGAAGAGACACTGCCCTTTTACGAACCCAGGCAGGAGTATTCGGAGCCTGTCCCAATACGGCCCGATTCCCAGGAACGCCTCGATATCGGCGGCGCGACCGAGTGCATTACCTGCGGCTGCTGCGTCTCGAGCTGCACCATGTGCCGCTACCACGAAGGATACGCGGGACCGGCGGCCCTGAACCGCGCCTTCACCCTTCTGGCTGACAGCCGCGACGGGCTCTTCGATCAGCGCCTCGCGCGCGCGCTTGAGTCCTGCTACCACTGCCGCACCGAGTTCAACTGCACCGAGGTATGTCCGAAGAACATCAGTGCCACGCGCGCCATCAAGTACATCCAGCGCCTGGCGCTAAAACACCCGCTTCCTCACGCGCCCGTCTCACCAACCGCTGTCCTACCGAGCCGCGACCGGGTGCCCTCTGGGCGGGGAGCGGTCTCCACCCCCGATCGCCGCACCTTCTTGCGCCAGGCTGGCGTTGGTCTCGTCGGGGCCGGTACGGTGGCCGCCTTGGCCGCGGTGGGAACGGGCGTCGTCATCGGGCCGGCTCTGCCGAGGGCCGCGAAGCAGTGGGTCGCGGTAGCCGCGCTGGACGACATCCCAACCGGCGGCGTCACCACCGTGCTCATGAGATACGAGATCAAGAGCGGCTTGTACGCCGGGCAGGTCTCGGCGCCCGTTCACGTATCCCGCACCGCCAACGAGATCGTCTGTTTCAAGGCGAGCTGCCCGCACCTCGGCTGCCTGGTGCGGTGGGACGGCCTCTCCGGCCGCTTCCGGTGCGCCTGCCACGGTGGAAACTTCGATCGCGACGGCAGCGTGCTGGCCGGTCCGCCGCCCAGACCTCTCGACCGGTACGCCTTCAAGGTAGAGTCGGGCCGCCTGTTCGTGGAGGTCTATTAGCGTGCCCCGCAATACCTTCCTTGATGGTATCGGCTGGAAGGAATATCTGCGGCCTTTTCTGTACAAGGAACTGCCGGCGCGGACCGGCTGGTTCGCCACTCTGGGAACCCTTTCGACGCTCCTGTTCGGCGTGCTGGCGGTCTCCGGCTTCGTACTGGCGCTGTACTACAATCCGTCGCCGGACAAGGCGTACCAGTCCATCGACTACATCATGAGGGACGTGCCGATGGGCCCGCTGCTTCGGGGCATCCACTACTGGGGCGCGGGCGCCATGGTGCTGGCGGTGTTTGTCCACTTACTGGCCGGCTTCTTCTCGGGCGCCGCAAAGCCCCCGCGAGAGCTGACCTGGATCACCGGAGTTTGCCTGTTCCTGGCCACCCTTGGGCTCGGTTTCACCGGGTATTTACTGCCGTGGGACATGAAGGCCTACTGGGCCACCGTGGTCAGCTCGAACATCCCCAAAGACGTCCCGCTGATCGGCGACTTCATTACCAGGATCGTTCGCGGCGGCGAGACGGTTTCCGGACTGACCCTCACGCGCTTCTATGCCATTCACATGCTGTTCCTGCCGTCTCTGCTGGCGGCCTTCGCTTTCGTACACATCTACCTGGTGCGCATCCACGGCCTCGCCGAAACCGAGCCGCGACCGGGTGCCCCCTGGGCGGGGAGCGGTCCTTACCGCTTTTACCCCGAGCACCTCTTCCGCGGCGCCCTGGTGTTCGCGGCGGTCTTCCTGGTGATCGTCGGCCTGGCGCTTCTGCGCACGCCTCCGCGGGAGGAGGTCGCGGGCACGCTCATCGACTCCTATCTGCCCAGGCCCGAATGGTACTACATGTGGTTGTTCCAGCTTCTGACTTACTTCCCAGGACGCTGGGAGTGGGTCGGCAGTATCGCCATTCCCGCTCTCGGCCTGGCGCTGCTCTTCGCCGTGCCCTTCCTGGGGAAGTCACGGGCGAGCGGCGCCGGGCAGCGTCCCCTGGCCATGGCGGTGGGCGTGACCGGTGTCGTCGGCATCGTCTATCTGAGCCTGATGGGCTTCGAGGGTGCGCGTCCGTATGGGCAGATCTTCCTCGTCCCTGACCGCCGGCTCACGGCCACCGAGGCGCGCGGCCTGTACCTGTTCGCTGATCGTGACTGCGCTTACTGCCACCAGATACGCGGCCGCGGCGGCCACCGGGTGGGTCCCGACCTGGCCAACATCGTGGCCAAGGGCAGAAACAGGGAGTACCTGGCCAAGTACATTAAGGACCCGCAGCTCGTCAGCACCACATCGATTATGCCCAAGTACAACCTGCCCAAGTCCGATCTTCAGGCCCTGGCGGATTTCCTGCTCGCCCTGGATTTCGACAAGTACCCGGCCAGGATTCTTAAGCGTAAGGAGGTCCTCGATGAATGATTTCGATTACAACATCGTGGAAGAGGCGGCCAAGCAGCTCTACATACGGGCTCTTTGCGACCTGCCGCCGGATGTGCGCGCCGCCCTGAAGAAAGCCTACACGCGGGAGACCAGGTCCACGGCGCGGGCGGTCTTTGAGGCCATCTTCAAGACCATCGAGATCGCCGACCGCGACAAGACTCTCATCTGCCAGGACACCGGCCTGCCGATCTACAAAGTAACAATCGGCTCCCGCTTTCCGTGGAACGGATACGAGATCAAGACTCGCCTCTACGAGGGAGCCCGGCGCGCCACCCAGGAGTTTCCGTTCCGCAGCAGCTCCACTCACCCGCTCTTGAGAGTTAATCCCCAAACGTCGGTGGGACCGGGCCTGCCCGTGGTGTACTTCGACTTCACTGACGACGACAAGCTCGATATCCTGATGGCGCCCAAGGGTTCGGGCTCGGAGAACATGAGCACGATGCACATGTTTTACCCTGCCGATGGGGTCAAGGCGTTGAAGAAGTTCGTGCTGGACGCGGTCATTGAGAGCGGCGCCAATCCGTGCCCCCCCGGCATCATCGGCGTCGGCATCGGCGGCACGGCTGACCTCGTCGCCAGGCTGGCCAAAGAAGCCATCCTGAGGCCGGTGGGCCAGCGCAACCCCGATCCCGAGGTCGCCCGCATGGAGGAGGAACTGGAGGAGGCGATCAACGCCACTGGCCGCGGTCCCATGGGCCTGGGCGGCGATGTCTCGACGTTGGCCGTGCACATCGAGACCGCTTACACTCACATAACCTGCAACCCGGTCGCCGTCAACACGCAATGCTGGCCCGCCAGGCGTGCGCGGGCCATCGTCCGTCCTGACGGCGCCGTCGAATACGGCTATTGACATGACGGAATTCCATCTCCACTCCCCTTTTTCGGAAGAAGACATCCGAAGGCTCCGCGCCGGCGACATCGTGTACTTCGACGGCCTGCTTTTCGGCATCCGCGACCTGACCCAGATCTACATGTTTGACCAGGGCCACGAGCCTCCGGTCAGCCTGGCCGGCGCTCCCTGCATCCATACCGCGCCGAGCCTCCGCAAGGCAGGCGACAAGTGGGAGAAAATCTGCGTCGGCGCCACCACCAGCACCCGCATGGAGCGCTTCACCCCGGACCTCATCGGCAAGTACGGCGTGCGCGCCATCATCGGCAAGGGGGGGCTGCACCAGGGCAGTCTCGAGGCCATGCGGAAGTACGGGGCGGTGTATCTGGCCATCGTCGGCGGCGCCGCGGCGCTGGAGACCCAGCAGATCGAGGCGGTCGAAGCCGTCTATTGGGAGCACCTCCACCCCGAGGCTCTCTACCAGTTCCGGGTCAGGAACTTCGGCCCGCTTACGGTGGCCATGGATAGCCACGGCCGGAACTTATACGAGGAAGTCAAGGCGGAAGCGGTCCGGCGGCTTCCCGAGATATACAAGAAACTGGGCGTGTAACTGCCAACATGCCGCTGCCCATCAGGGTCGTTCTGTTTCTGATAGCCGGTCTCGGCTTAGGACTGCTTTTTCCGCGGAACACGATCGTCGAGTACCTCTACCTCAGCGGGACGTACTTTCCGAAAACCATCGTAACCTTTGCCGCCTTCGTTATCTTCAACCTCCTGGCGGCGGCCATGGCCAAGCTCATGCTCTTCCACAGGGAAAAGGCCGGCAAGACGTTCGGCGTCATCCTGGGCATGTACGTGACCATGGGGGCGGTTTCGCTGGTTTGGGCAACGGGTTGGCTCGCCTTCCTGTCCGGCTTGCCGTTTTCCCTCCCGGGAGTCAAGCCTCCAGGTCCCGCCGCCTGGGCCATCGAAATCGGCAACACGTTCGCAAATGTGCTGTCCCAGCAGCCTCTGCTTCAGGCGCTGGCCGGAGCCATGTTCGCGGGTTGGGTTACCGCCAAGGTCCCGGCCCTGAACCGGATCGCGTACGGCTTCATCGCGGTCGGCGACTGCATTCTATGGGTGTTCCGGAAACTGCTCTGGTACTACCCGATCATGATCGGCTGCCTGGCCATCGGCATCCCCATGAAGTTCGGCGCCAGGGGCATAGCTCTCTATGGTACGGGCGTCCTGTGGGACCTGATCATCGTTTGCGCCTGGTGCGCGCTCATGATCCTGTTTTGCGGGCTCGCGACCCGCAGAACCTGGAAACAGATTGCCGCCTACTACGCGACCGTCTGGCCGACCGGCTTCGGCACCGGCGGTTCCTACGATACGCTCGCCGTCAACATCATTTCCGCCGAGAGCGACCTCGGCCTGGACGAGGAAGTCGCGGAAGTCTCGATCGTCTTTGGCACGGTGCTTAACAAGAACTGCTCCACCATGTCCGTGTTCGTCGTGACCATCATCGTGGCCAGGCTGCTGAATGTACCCCTCTCGATGACCGAGATCATCATGATGATCCCGCCGGTCATGATCCTGGGATTGGAGTCGCCCGGCATACCGGGCGCCGCCGGCTACTTCATGTCGCCCATCATCGCCGTGCTGCTGAACGTTCCCGACCAGGCCGTCTGGGTCACCACTTTCGTGGCCTGCTACAGCGGCCTGATCCCGATGTTGAGCACCGCCGGCAACACCACCGATGACGGCGTGGTCGGGGCTTTGCTCCAGGACCGGTTCCCTCATCTGCTCGGCAAGGGCAAGGAGGCGGCGGCATGCGCAAGGTCCTAGGTTGGGTCGCGTTCCTCGCGGGTTCCTGGATGCTGGTCTCGCCGCAGGCGCT